>Ga0163109_10002298_pt1 | contig 14987 bp, 10 predicted proteins | sample CRUFie1St13metaG_FD_108704 | JGI IMG/M metagenome (GOLD analysis project Ga0163109, IMG submission 108704) | Marine microbial communities from the Costa Rica Dome - CRUD Field 142mm St13 metaG | ecosystem: Environmental > Aquatic > Marine > Oceanic > Photic zone | place: Costa Rica: the Eastern... | reverse complement strand
TAATCATGCGCCAAGATACCTCACCAATTACATGGGGCTGCGGAATCGCATGGCGATTCTCAGTGAAACGTTTTCCCATGATCGGTTCTACAAACGGGTGCATGCGGCGAATGTGTTTGTTGAGGAAATTCTTGAATATACCCACCAGCATGGCAGAACCATTCAGCAGATTAACCACGAGGCTGACCGGAGAGTCGCCGCCACCGCCATTGGTCAGCAAAATGGCGTGCAGTTTTCCATGGTGACCCGCGAAGAGCCGCTGGATCTGCTGACTTATCGGTACATCCCTTATCAGAAGCCGGACGGGTCGACGGATTTTGTGCGCAGCGCAGAACTGGTCACCATCGCTGGGGTGCTGAATTACAACCGGTTTGAGGCCAGGCAAACGGCTGTGGTGCCGAGTGCCTATATTTTCAGCGCTGCCCTCACCGGCCTGGCAGAAAAACTTCAGGACCACGGTATCTGGGTTGAAAACCTAGAAGCAGATGCCGCATTCCAAGGACAGCAGTTTATGGTGCGCGAGGTCGGCAAGCGGAATACGGTGCAGAATGGCCACACTAACAGTCTGCTGAGTGGCGAGTTTGTCGACATCACGAAAACTTTTTCACGCGGCGATTATGTCGTCTCAATGGATAGCCCGCTTGCTAACCTGATTTTCTACCTGTTGGAGCCTGAGTCTGACGACGGTCTGGCCTACTGGAATCTGTTTGATGAGTTTCTTTCAGAAGCGCTCGGTGTGTCAGCGTCGGTTGAGTATCCAATTTTTAAAGTGCGCTGAGTCCACAATATCGGGGTGCCTGGAATCAGGTTGGTCGTAACAAAAGGTCGAACATAAAAAAGCCCGGTGCTCGAATGAGCACCGGGCTTTTTGTTTCTGTTCAGTAATTCGTTTTGCCGTGCCGGCTCTGAGTCATCTAAAGCATTTTTTTGAGGAAGGTGCCGGTGTGTGAGCCTTTTTCACAGGCTACCTGCTCCGGTGTGCCTTGCGCGATGATCTGGCCGCCGCCGCTGCCGCCTTCCGGGCCCAGGTCCACCAGCCAGTCGGCAGTTTTGATCACATCGAGGTTGTGCTCGATAACGACGATGGTGTTGCCCTGATCTCTCAGGTGGTGCAGCACTGCCAGCAGCTGTTTGATGTCATGAAAATGCAGCCCGGTAGTCGGCTCATCTAGGATGTAGAGCGTTTTACCTGTGTCGCGTTTGCTGAGTTCCCTTGACAGTTTGACGCGCTGGGCTTCGCCCCCCGACAGCGTCGTGGCAGCCTGTCCGAGGCAGATATAGGACAATCCCACATCAATCAGGGTCTGCAGTTTGCGCGCAATGGCCGGGACTGCATCAAAGAAATTGCGGGCATCTTCGATGGTCATTTCGAGAACTTCATTGATGTTCTTGCCTTTGTAGGTGACTTCCAGGGTCTCCCGGTTGTAGCGCTTGCTCCGGCAGACATCACAGGCGACATATACGTCCGGCAGGAAGTGCATCTCCACCTTGACCACACCATCACCCTGACAGGCCTCGCAGCGGCCGCCTTTGACGTTGAAGGAGAATCGTCCGGGTTTGTAACCGCGGCTACGGGCTTCCTGTGTGCCGGCAAACAGCTCCCGCACCGGGGTAAAGATGCCGGTATAGGTCGCTGGATTAGACCGCGGTGTGCGACCGATTGGACTCTGATCAATGTCGACAACTTTGTCCAGATGCTGCAGGCCTTCAATGTCTTCATAGGGAGCCGGGTGCAGCGTAGAAGCCTTGTTCAGGCTGGTCGCGGTTAACGGATACAGAGTGTTGTTGATCAGGGTGGATTTACCCGACCCGGAGACGCCAGTGACACAGGTGAACAATCCTATCGGCAGGCAAAGGTCCACCCCCTGAAGGTTGTTGCCGGTGGCTCCGGACAAGGTCAGAAGTTTTTTGTCGTCTCGCTGCGTGCGCCGCGCAGGAATGGCGATGGTTTCTTTGCCGGACAAATATTGTCCTGTCAGCGAGGCTGCCGATGTCTTGATTGCGCTCAGCGGGCCTTCTGCCACGATCTCGCCACCGTGAACTCCTGCTCCGGGACCGATATCGATGATGTGATCCGCACTCATGATTGCTTCTTCATCGTGCTCTACCACGATCACTGTATTGCCGAGATCGCGCAGGTGAAACAGCGTGTTGAGCAGACGGGTATTGTCGCGCTGATGCAGGCCGATTGACGGTTCGTCGAGAATATACATGACCCCGACCAGCCCGGCTCCGATCTGGCTGGCCAGCCGTATCCGCTGGGCTTCCCCTCCGGAGAGGGTATCCGCGCTGCGGCTGAGGGTCAGATAGTTCAGGCCAACGTCGACCAGAAATTTCAGCCGATCCTGCAGTTCCTTGAGCACTTTTTCAGCAATTTTTGCCTGTTTGCCCGCTAATTTCAGGGTGCCGAAATAGTCAGCGGCCCGGGCTACAGTCATCTCCGTAATGCTGGGCAGATTCGCCCCCTCGATGAGCACATGGCGGGCATCTTTGCGCAGTCGGGTGCCGTCGCATTCGGGGCAGGGCTGAGAACTCATATATTTCGCTAGCTCTTCGCGAACCATGGACGATTCCGTTTCACGGAAACGCCGCTCCATGTTGGGCAGAATGCCTTCGAACGGCCAGCTCCTGGTGTAGGTATTGCCGCGGTCATTGACGTAGCTGAACTCTATGATCTCCTTGCCGCTCCCATAGAGGATAATTTTCTGGATTTTTTTCGACAACTGGTTAAACGGTGTGTCGACCGCAAAACCATAGTGCTCAGCCACTGAGGTGAGCATCTGAAAATACCAGAAGTTTCGCCTGTCCCAACCCCGAATCGCACCTTCTGCTAGCGCCAGGCTGTCATCTGTGATGACGCGTTGTTCATCAAAAAACTGCTTGAGGCCGAGTCCGTCACAGGTAGCGCAGGCGCCAGCAGGGTTGTTGAATGAAAACAACCTGGGCTCGAGTTCAGAGATGCTGTGGCCGCACTTGGGACAGGCGAACAACGCGGAGAAAAGCATCTCCTCCTGATCGCCATCGTCTATGTGCGCCACCATTGCCAGGCCTTCTGCCAGCTGGATGGCAGTCTCGAAGCTTTCTGCCAGACGCTGCTCCAGCCCAGGTTTTATCTTCAGTCTGTCTACGACGACATCGATAGAGTGCTTCTTGTTTTTTTCCAGCTCAGGCGGATAGTCAATCTCACATACAAGGCCATCAACCCGGGCGCGGATAAAGCCGCTGGTGCGGAGTTCTTTGAACACGTGGACATGCTCACCCTTACGCTCGCGAATGATCGGAGCCAGCACCATAACCCGGGCACCCTCCGGCAGGGCCATAACCTGATCGACCATCTGGCTGACGGTCTGCGCCTCGAGCTTGATGCCGTGTTCTGGGCAGTGTGGTTCGCCCACGCGCGCAAACAGCAGGCGCAGATAATCGTAGATCTCAGTGATGGTTCCGACAGTGGAACGCGGGTTGTGTGAGGTGGATTTCTGCTCAATGGAAATCGCCGGGGAGAGCCCTTCAATATGATCCATATCTGGCTTTTCCATCATGGACAGGAACTGTCTCGCGTAAGTCGAAAGCGATTCGACATAGCGACGCTGACCCTCGGCGTATAAGGTGTCAAAAGCTAGGGAAGATTTTCCAGAACCGGACAGGCCGGTAATGACGACGAGTTTGTCGCGCGGTATGGTTAGATCAATGTTTTTCAGGTTGTGGGTGCGAGCCCCTTTGACGACGATCTTGTCCATTGGTCTACCGCGAGCAGAGTCGAACCGGCTATTATCAGAACTTTCCACTACGAGAGTAAAGTGGAGATGGATTTCAATCTTTCAGATTGAGCTTCGCTAACCCGCGAGGCCCGCCGTTTGAATGAAAAGCCGTATAAATTTCCACTTAATCAGATCGATGGTATAGACTTGACTGGTGAAGATGGTAGAGCTCAGCAAGGGAGAATAGAGTGGCAAGTCGCGGTGTAAATAAAGTGATTCTGGTGGGAAATCTGGGTAACGACCCCGAGGTCCGGTACATGCCCAACGGCAATGCGGTTGCCAATGTCTCACTGGCAACCAGTGAGACCTGGAAGGATAAAAGTACCGGTGAGCAACAAGAAAAGACTGAGTGGCACCGAGTGGTCTTTTTCAATCGTCTTGCGGAAATTGTCGAGCAGTACGTGAAGAAGGGCACTAAGCTTTACGTCGAAGGGCGTCTCCAAACACGATCCTGGGAGCAGGATGGTGTGAAAAGATACAGTACGGAAGTTGTGGCTAACGAGATGCAAATGCTCGATTCCCGCGGTGGCGTGTCACAGGATTTCGGCGGCTCCCAGATGGCCACGGCACCGGTAGCCCAGTCCAGTCAGCAGCAGGCTGCAGCGCCGCCTCAGAATTTCGACAATTTTGACGACGACATTCCATTTTAGCGTCCATCCACCGAACGCCGCCGTGTTGTGAGCCGTTTCACGGCTCGGGTGTTGGCGGTCTGAACCGCTGTGCGAAACGTGATTCGGACGAAAGCTACAGCGACCGGCTTCAGCTATCAAGCGCCCGATGTTGTGAAGTTTCGGCGACTTGACTTAAACGCTGTCTTGCCCGAAGTTAGCCCATGTAAGCGCTAGACAACACTGGAACCTTTATCAGATGACGCGCCTGTTTCTGGCCGGAACGAACAGTCCAACCGGTAAAGATCTCATCGAAATTTTGCGAGGACGCAAAATCCGTTTCATGGCGCCTCCCGATAAGCTCTTTGATCCTGACAATCGAACCGCTATCGCCAAGATGGTCACCGATTATGGTCCCACGCAGCTGATCAACCTTACTGATTTCATTTCGGGGAACCACAGTTCCTTGAAAAGGGCGGAATCCGCCAGTGAGCGCTGTTTAAAAGTTAACGCAGACCTTCCCGCCACGCTGGCAGAGGTCTGTGCTGGACTGAAGGTCCCCATGATGCATTTGTCGACAGCTTATGTGTTTGAAGGTGACAAGCGACTGGCCTATAACGAAAACGATGAAACCAACCCGCGCGGGATTTACGGCGCATCGGCGCTCAGAGGAGAGCAGGCTGTTCGCCAGCATGCCGAGCATCTGATTATCAGGCCGGGATGGCTGTTCGGGAAATGGAAGCGCGGGCTCATCAAGTCTTGGATTCGTACTGCGATCAAGAATCAGGGGGTTGTTCAAGTGACCAAACGTCGCTTAAGTCCAACTTATACGGGTGATCTTGCCTCCGCGATTTTTGCCATTGCCCAGCAAGTTGATTGCGGGGCCAGTGTGTGGGGTGCTTACCACTACAGCGGGCTTGAAAGTAAGGAAGAAATTGAATTTGCGGAGTTGGCGCTGAAATATGCGGCCAATTACGACGAGTCAATCTATCAGCTACTGGACTCGCTACAGTTTATCGAGCGTGAGTCGCGAGCGCCTGAAATCCGCAATTCGACTCTCTCCAGCAAGAAAATTTTTGACACTTTTGGTATCAAGCAAAAATCCTGGCGAGGAAATCTGCAGGAAGTTGTGAGAAGCTTATATGGATCGAATGCGGGCTATGTCAGGGATACCGGCAGTAACGACAGCACCGACGACAGCAGAGCCGGGAATCACTTTGCCTGAATCCGGCATTCTGACTTAGATGCCCTCAGAATCACCTGATACTCGTTCCAAGGTTTACCGATGAATCTCCAAGCAGCAGACCGCAAACTGACACCTATCGCTGAAGCGCTCCCCGAACTACTGGCTTCGCTTCCTCGCATGATGGAGACAGAGGTGGTACCACTTCGTGTCGCGGTTGGCAGAATTCTGGGAGCCGAGGTGCTGGCCAGCATTGATGTGCCGCCTCATGCCAATAGCGCGATGGATGGTTATGCGGTTCGCGCCGCCGAGTTAAGCAAAGATCGGGTTTTCCTTGTCAGTCAGCGCATCGCAGCGGGCGAGGTTGGCAATGCGCTGAACACTGGGTGTGTAGCGAGAATTTTTACGGGCGCTCCTTTGCCGCCCGGTGCTGATGCGGTTGTCATGCAGGAAGATGTCGAGTCATCGAGCGAGGGGATTAGAATTCTGCAGTTTGTTCAGCCGGGCGAGAATGTGCGGGCTGCCGGCGAAGATATCAAAACGGGCCAGCTATTATTCAAGCAGGGCCGAAGGTTGTACCCGCAAGATCTTGGCGTGCTGGCTTCGGTTGGTCTCTCTCAAATTGCTGTGCGAAGGCGACTCCGGGTTGCGATTCTCGTTACGGGAGATGAACTGGCGCTGCCGGGTACGCCTTTGCGGCTCGGTCAAATCTATAATTCAAATTACTTTACGCTTCATGCATTGTTGAGCAATCTTTGTGCAGAAGTCGTTGAGATGGAAATGGTGAAGGACAATTATGAGGCCACCAGGTTGGCGCTGATGCAGGCGGCAGAGGAAGCGGATGTCATTGTCAGTACCGGGGGTGTTTCCGTCGGCGAAGAGGATCATGTGAAGGCTGCTGTTGAGTCTCTGGGTGGGCTGGATTTGTGGAAACTGGCGATTAAGCCGGGTAAGCCTTTTGCCAGTGGTAAGGTTTGCGGTAAGCAATTTTTTGGTTTGCCGGGCAACCCCGTTTCAGCCTTTGTGACATTCGTGCTGTTGGTGCGGCCTGCGTTGCTTTCCATGCAGGGAACCTCGCGTCTGTTTCCGGACTGGCTTGACGTGCCGGCTGGGTTTGCAATTGACCGATCAGGGGAGCGGCAGGAATATCTCCGAGTCTGTGTCCAGGAAGACGGTGAAGGCAACGCTTTGCTCGAGAAGTTTGACAATCAGAGTTCCGGTGTCGGTGCTTCTCTGAGTCTTGCTGATGGTCTGGCAGTCGTGCCGCCGAAAACTGCTGTATCGGTGGGTGACAGGCTGAAGTTTCTTCCGTTTTCTGAACTTGTCTGAGGTCGACAAGCGTTCCGTGAATTGCAGCTTTCCTCACAGCTTTCTGATCCGAACCTTTCTCATGGCCTGTGCTGTGAGTCTCGTTTCCTGTGCCGCGGAGCCTGCTGCTGAACCTGACTCGGACGCTGATGATCAAATTTTGCAGATTCGGCCGTTGCCCGCTGCGCAGCGACCTTCGGCTCTGCCGGACAATGAGTCGCGCCTTATTGCCGACTTGCTGTTTGCCGGTTTGCAGGCGCTTGACGCCGATCGCCTGCTGACTCCCGTCGATGACAGTGCCCACGGGCGATTCCAGCGCGTTCTCGCTTATGATCCCGATAACGAAATTGCCTTGCAGGGGTTGCAGGACATCGTGCTCCGATATGTTGAGCTGGCGAAAGATGCCTCTAGGCAGGGGCAGTTTGAGGAAGCGGCTGGTTTCCTTGATCGCGCGCGTTTCGTTGACAATACTCACTCGGCGATCGTCGCTGCTGCCGCGGTTCTTGAGAATGAGCGCGCTTCGGGGGATCTCTTCTTTGTGCTGGACGGAAACGAATTGAGAAAGCAGACTGCCGAAATACAGAAGGAAATCTCCATGATCGCCCAGCAGGCCCGTGACCATGAGGCATTTTTTCTGATAACCGCGCCGAGTGATGATCTTGCCCGCTGGATATTCGGGGTCATGCGAGCTGCCGTGCCGGGTTACCGGCTGAGAGGGAATATTGAACTGGCCGGCCGCAGCGGTGTGCGTCTCAGGCTTCCTCGGACAGAAGAGTGAGTGGCTCTGCTGGAACGGTAAATCAACCAGGGCGCTGAGGCCCTCTCCTCGTTCTGGCACCGGTGGACAGTGCCGCTAACGGCCTTATGCATCTATACATAAAGCCGGCATAGAGCTAAAGGCAGTCGGGGTAAGGTCTTTTCTCCGGTCAATCTGAACGGACAGAGCGTTTTCCGCCATGGCCCACGCCGTTTCACGTCAGCGCGTTCAGTGCTTAATCGCGCTGTTTGCGCCTGCAGGATAGGGCTGCCTCATCGGTGGCATTTCAGCAAGCTGACTGTTCATACTCATATTTTAACGATCATCTTGCCGAAGTTATCGCCACTGAACAGCGCCAGAAATGCATCCAGAGCCTTGTCCAGACCTTCGTAGACCGTTTCCTGATACTCAATGTTGCCCGCTTCGATCCATCCCACCATGTCGCTCATGAATTGTGGCTGCATGTCTGCATGGTCAGAAACGATGAAACCGTTAATACGAATTTTCTTGCCGACAATGAGCATCAGATTATTAGGGCCGGGGCTCGGCCGGGCGTCATTGTAGGCGGAAATCATTCCGCACGCGGCCACGCGCCCGAATGGATTCATCACGTTGAGCGCGGCCTGCAGATGCTCTCCGCCCACGTTCTCAAAGTAGACATCAACCCCCTTCGGAGCTGCCTCGGCCAGTGCCTTGGTGAGTTGCCCGCAGGTCTTGTAGTTAATCGTAGCGTCTACGCCACAATGCGTTTTCAGCCATTCTGCTTTTCTGTCACTCCCCACGCTGCCAACGACGCGGCAGCCCAGCTGCTTCGCGATCTGGCAGACAATTGCACCGACCGCGCCCGAAGCTGCCGAGACGAAGACCGTTTCCTCGGCTTTGGGTTCACCAAATTTCTGAAGCCCCACATAAGCGGTGAGGCCGGGCATGCCAAGGGCGCCCAGATAGAGTGAAAGGCGGTCATTATCAAACGGCTGCAGTACAGTAACGTTGCTTTCATCGGCGACGAGACGGTCCCGCCAGGCGCCCTGGTTCAGCACGATGTCACCGGCCTTAACCCGGTCAGAATTTGATTCGATCACTTCGCCAATCGCGCCGCCATACATCGGTTTGTTGAGCTGATAAGCCTGAGCATAAACAGCATTCTCTCGCATGCGTCCCCGCATGTAGGGGTCAACCGACATATACAGATTCCTGATCAGTACCTGGCCCGATGCAGGAGGCTCGAGCTCTCGTTGAACCTGCTCGACGTCCGAGTGGCTCGGCAGGCCGCTGGGCCTGTTAATTAGGTGAATCTCATTGGCTGTATAGATGCTCATAGGGGTCTCTCACGCTGCGGTTAAATTGTTCGGTGAAGTGACCAGCTCATTGCCCTTTCGCTGGAGATAAACGATGCCAATGAGCAGAAGCGCACCTGCTGCATGGTAATAAATCGGAAGAGGCGTCCACATCAGCAGAAAAGCACTGAGCAGCAGGCTCAACGCTGCCGCTGGCGTGATCCGGGCTTCCAGATGCCACTGCAGCAGTCCGGCCATTGCGTATAAACCCATAGATGCCCACAGAAAGACTTCCAGTCGCTCAGGCCAGCTGCCCGAGATCAGTGGTGAATAGGCGAACAGGATGGGCACCAGATAAAGGCCTTTGGCGACCTTCCAGCTGGTGAGCCCGGTCGGAATGGGTCGGGTTCCCGCGATCCCCGCTGCGGCGAACGAGGCGAGGCAGACCGGCGGTGTGACATTGCTGTCCTGAGATAACCAGAAAATAATCAGATGGGCGCTGAGGAGCATGCCAGTGAGCAATTCTGCGGGCAGCATTTCCTGACGGATAAGCTGTTTCATTTCCATAGGCATTTCCTGCAGTGCAACTGCGGGATCTCCACCGAACAGCCCGATGGTTGCCGCAACGTTACCTGGCAGGTCACCTGACTGCAGCGCCGACAGCAGCTGAGACTGACTGATTAAATCAAAAATGAGTGGCGCGGAGAGTGTCGCCAGCACGATGTATGATGCGGTGACAGGCAGGCCCATGCCTAGCACCAGAGAGGCAAGCGCGACCAGTACTAGGGTGATCAGCAGTGAACCTTGCGCCCATTCAACAATCATCAGTGAAAAGGCATTGCCGACACCTGTCGTTGTCACGACGTTGATGACAACACCGACTGCGATCAGCAGCAGGGCCGTGGTTACCATGTTACGGACGCCATCCACTACCGCATCAAAAATGTCAGGTAGTCTCATCGGATTGGGAGATAACCAGGAAGCTGCGATGACCGAGAGGATGGCGAATGCGGCCGATGAGGTCGGGGTTCTGCCAGCGATAAGGAACCCGATCAGGACTCCCAGTGGAATGACGAAATGCCAGCCCTCCTTTAGCACCGTGCGGACTGATTCTCCTTCCTCTTTCCCGGCAGCTGTCAGACCGAGTCGTTTCGCCTCGATGCGGACAAAGTAGGACACGGTCAGAAAGTAGAGCAGGGCCGGCAGTGCTGAGGAGGCAATTACCGTGAGGTAGGAGATTTGCGTGTAACTGGCGAGTACGAAGGCACCCGCGCCCATGACGGGCGGCATGAGCGCGCCGCCGGTGGACGCCGCGGCTTCGACTCCAGCGGCGAACCGCGGAGTGAATCCTGATTTTTTCATCATCGGAATGGTGATCACACCGATCGAGACGGTATTGGCAACCGCAGAGCCGGTCACGGAACCCATCAGCCCGGAACCCACCACCGAAACCAGGCCGGCACCACCGACGAGTCGGCGCGTTAGGCAGTTCGCAAGGCGAACAATGAAATCTCCGGCGCCAGACTTCAACAGAAAGGCGCCGAAAATGATGAACATGAATACGAAGGTAGAAGAGATATTGGCGGTAAGGCCAAACATGCCCTCACTCGTGAAGTAACTCCGGTACATGACCGTTTCGAGGCTCAGTCCCGGGAATGCGAACACCCCACCAATATAACGCCCCAGAAAAAGGATGTAGGACAAGCTCAGCGTGATGAGGATCGGCATGAACCAGCCGGTTGTGCGCCGGGTGAATTCCATGGCGAGCGCGATCGCAATGATTGAGAAAACGTAGTCACTCAGGATGTATTCGGTCTCTCTGGCATACAGCGCATTCTCGAACAGCACGAGATATCCGGCGGAGGCGATGGTCAGCAGGGCAAGGCCCAAGTTGATCCAGTACTGCGCAGATTGCTTGCCATCGCTCAGAGCCTCATTGGCCATGAACATGCAGATTGCGCCAAATCCGCCGAAATGGATCGCCGACAGCCAGAGTTCGGAGATGCTCGCAAACACATTGCAGTAGATGTGGAAAAGCGCGAACAGGAAAGCTGTCCAGCGCAGCCAAGGTGAATTCATAGGGCCTCGCTTGATTGATTGCCGGCGCCATCCTCGGCTTCTGCGAGCAGCAGGCGCGGCGGAATGTCCAGCCCGATTTCCCGGTAGTAGCGAATAGCGCCCTGATGCAGTGGGGCGCCGAGTCCGTCAATAGCAATTTCCATACGCATGTCTCTAGTTGCCCGGTGGATTTCATGCAGAGTGCCCAAATTTTCCCAGATCACCTTGGTGATGTTGTAAACCACTTCATCGGGAATATCTACGCGGGTTACCAGTACGTTAGGAGAAGCCACGGTCCGGATTAATTCGGTTTGATTGGGATAGGTGCCCGGCGGGAATTCATACCAGTCCCAGAGCGGGTAGCGCGCGTTGATTGCATTAAGAGACTCTTGGCTCCAGGTCAGGATGGTCATGCGTTCTCCCATCAGAGCATAAGCCTGAGTGATGGAGCTCACCGGCGCGCCCGCCGGGATATTCATACCAACAATGTTGCCATCCTGGATGGCGCTAGTGGTTGGACCATATCCCATGTAGGCCAGCGTAAATTTTTCCTGATAATCGATACCCAGTGAATCCAGAATAAACCGGCCGGTCTGCTCGGCGCCGGAGTTGCGGGCCCCCAGCACATAACGTTCTCCGCTGAGCAGATTCAGGTCCTGCATGGTGCCTGTTGCACTCAACTCCGACAGCAGGACGAAGTGCTCAACGTTTTTCCACAGCGCACTGACACTGCGCAGATGCGTCTGTGGTGAACTAACCGGACCCTCGCCATCCCAGGACCAGGCGCCAAAAGGGCCCTGCAGGATAGCAAATTGCGCCTGGTTATCCCGGAGCAGCTTGATGTTTTCTAGGGACCCGGCTGAGCTGATGGCGGTCATAGAAATGCCGTCGCTCTCGGCCAGCTGCGCATGCGCAATTGTCGCAATAGCGACCCCGACGGGATAAAAAGTGCCCCCGGTCGTTGCGGTCGTGAGTACGTACGGCCTGGCCCGACTCAGCTCATCACTGCAGGCGCCAAGCAGCAGCGAGGCCAGCATTACGACAGAAATAAGTCGCGAATTTTGGCCGTATTTCAAGGTATGAGACACGAGACTTTCAGTTCAATTCTTCTTGCGGTCGGCGCCGAGCGTATCCCGGACCGTGCCGGACAGAGGTTTTTCAGTTTCCAGCGCGTCGATCAGCTTAAAGGTGCCGCCGAGTACGGCTACACCTACTGTCACACCGACTACCAGGGCAATGCGGAAGAACATGTGGATATAGACGCCGGAGTAGTAATAGCCAATTTCGGCGATTACATTGATAAGTACCAGAGAGACGCCAAACGCTGTCCAGACGATTTTCTTCATGAGGGGCTCAACAGAATCCAGTTTTTACTGGCTTTTTATTCATCGCGAGAGTAACAATAAACCCTGAATCTGACTAGCATCGAAGTGGGTGAACACGATGATGTCGTCCCGCTCGTCATCATTGAGTCGCGCCGCGATCAGGTCACCGCCGACAGCCTCCTGTGAAAGCGCGATCTCATCCGTCGCCACGCGGCTGTCAATCAGGTCGCGATAGGGATTTCCACTCCTAGAAGCGCTGTTGATAATGTCTCTGATGTTTATCTCATAGTTGTCGCGGTTCCGAGAGTAATTCAGCGCTCCGAGAAAACTGTCTTCCCGGGCTGGCTCAATACTGTTCAGCAGGATTCTGATCTGATCATTCAGTAGTACCAATAAGTCGTTGTCTTCTTCCGGGCTGTCGAGCCGGGCTGAGGCGGTGCGCGTTACGCCATCGGCCTGCAGTGTTTCCGCCTCATTATTCAGCGTTTGATAGGCGTTCGCCAGACGCAGCACTGAGGGGAACTTAAGGTCAACTGTCACCTTTCTGGCTGGGCGTCTCTCAAACCGTTCACCATTGTTGGGATAGATAAACGCTTCAATGGCGATGGATCCGGACAAAGCAAGCCAGACAAAGATGTCGCCCACTGAAATCGATTCAACCCGCCAAAGCCACAGATCTTTCAGCCCATCGCCGTTCTCGTCATACACAAACGTACTCAGTACGTTGCCGCCGGAACGGAGAATCTGGCGGGCCTGAGCGGTATTCACGCCGTCTGCTTGACCGGTGAATACCGACACTTTTCCTCCTTCTCTGAGAAGAAGGTCATCAATGCCATCCCCATCGATATCTTCCAGAATTTCTTCGTGGGTGAGAGCAAGTACACCGGTCAGGTTGGAGAAATCAAGATTATCGATATCAAATTGTCCGAGACTTTCTTCTATAGCGGCGATATCCAGAAGAAAGTCGGGAGTCAGGGGGAAATAACGGCCCGGAGTGCGGCCGGCGAGAAACACCTCCAGTTTTTCTTCCGTCCGGACAACTAAATCTTCCCGGCTGTCTGCATTGACGTCCCTGAGAGTTAAATTGGGTATACGTACCGCCTGTCCGACAGAGCGATTGAAGCGGTTGATATTGAGCTGCGTGCGAAGACGGGTTTCGGAGAGAATGCTGAGAGGGGCCTCGAAATTCCCCCCGCCCTCATTGATGAGCAGGTGAATTTCGCCGGCGCCCGGAATCACTAGGTCGGTCATGCCGTCGGCGTTGATGTCTCTTGCGAAGTGCAGTCGATTGATTCCCCGACTGATGAAGCCGGGGAGTTCTGCAGCGATAGTCTGGGGTGGCAGAATGCTCTCATCATTGATGGGAAAGCGCACAGCCCGCTTACCGTCCAGCAAGGCGATCACGCTGACCTGATTTTCAGTGCCGAAACCTCTGTTCAGGTCCCAGCCGACGGCCCGCGATTCAAAACTGATCTCCTTAAAACCCGATTCAAAATCAAACCCGTTTTCACGCTGGAAATACACCCTAAGACGGCTGTCGATCAGAGTCACCAGATCGTTAAGGTTGTCACCATTGAGGTCGGCAATCACGAGCGATTTGGCGCTTGCCGGCAGGGCAAATGCCTGCTGAGTGAAACTGGGCACTTCGGCGATAAGTATTTCACTGCTGCTGAATACCAGACAGCAGGCAACGACAAGCCTTCCGATTGCAGAGAAGCGAGCTTCATGGATTTCAGAGCAGTGATTCATCTCTATCGTCATTTAAGGGCGCGCCACCAGAAGCGTGGTTGTCCGGCCATGTCGCAATATAAGGTCAGGCCGCTCATCTGCGTTGAGCGACAATACTTCGAATTCGAATACGGTTCGCGGAGCGATGTACTCCCAAAAAGCGTCATGCGAAATGGTCAGATCAGTGTCGATTGCTTTGGCTGCCAGGGTGCCATTTTCCGTGATGTAAAGTGCATCGTTACGGCCGTCTCCGTCTACGTCATACTTCAGCGACATCTGCTCTGACAGTCCCCGAACATTGTCAGCCGAAAAGGCCTCAACTAGGCTGGAGCTGGGCCGTCGATTGAAGACCTGGCCGGGTTCGCTTTCCTGTGAACCAAAGAGCAGTTGGGTGCGGTTGATACTTGCGCTGCGAATCGCATCGACCACCGGGATTGTGTAAAAACTGGCGCTCAGAAAGGTTTCTCCTTGTGCTTGGATGATGACATCAAGATTCAAGTCGTAACCAGAGAAGCGCATAACCTGATTGGCCTGAGTGAAATCAAAACGGCCTGACTGATTGAGGAACAGGCTCGCGGTCCATTCATTGCCATCGCCCGACAGGCGCAGGATGTCTGCCAGACCGTCGCTGTTCATATCAATCAGCTGCAACTGGCCGCTTGAATCCAGATCGCCCTGCCAGTCAGCTTGCTCTCTGAATCCGGAAGTCTGTTGGAAATGGATGTTCATTCGCCCCAGACCGGCTGCGCCGGCATTGATATAGGCAATGTCCAGCAATTGATCACTGTTCAGATGCGCCAGGGTGGGTGTAGGCATCCACTGTTCGCTTCTGAGCAGAGGTCTGTCAGGACGCTGCAGGTCGGCCCACTGTTCGACAAAACCTTCGAAAGGGGAGGGCAGATCAACTGTCACTTCAATCACCACCCCTTGTTCAGGATTAATTTCCAGTCTGCCATCTACGTCAGTTGCCCTGCCGGCCCGTTGT
>Ga0163109_10002296_pt1 | contig 14994 bp, 10 predicted proteins | sample CRUFie1St13metaG_FD_108704 | JGI IMG/M metagenome (GOLD analysis project Ga0163109, IMG submission 108704) | Marine microbial communities from the Costa Rica Dome - CRUD Field 142mm St13 metaG | ecosystem: Environmental > Aquatic > Marine > Oceanic > Photic zone | place: Costa Rica: the Eastern... | reverse complement strand
GAGAGCGCTTATTTATACCAACCCTTCTCGGCTATCGGCCTGGTGCCAGATGGTGGAGCAACTTGGTTGATTCCCCGACTAGTTGGAACCAAACGCGCTTATGAACTCATGGCACTGGGAGAAAAGTTGAGCTCGGAGAAGGCTATGGCGATGGGTATGGTCAACAGGGTGTTCTCCGACGAATCACTTCGTGAGGACGGTATCGCTTACGCTAAAGAAGTGGCCGATAGATCGCCACTTGCGCTGAGCTACACCAAAGCTGCTGTAAGTTTTGGTCAAACGCACACCCTCGATGAAACGATTTCTAAAGAGGCCGAGCTACAGGCCATTTGCATTGATAGTGAAGACGCCAAAAACGCTGTTATTTCCTTCTTCAATAAGCAAAAGCCTGAGTGGAAAGGTCGCTAGGTGAAATCGGCGTCTTAATGAGGACAATAACAATGAAAATACGCGTAGCCGCGGGCATTTTGTCTGCGCTCTTATGTGCCCAAGCATGGGCCACGGAAAAGCAAATTTTGTGGGGTGATACGCACCTCCACACGAATTTATCTTTCGATGCCTTTACAAATCAAAACTTTTCTGTGGGCCCTGACAGAGCATATCGCTTTGCCCGTGGGCTTCCAGTCGAGCACCCAGGACATAAAGCAAGGGTACAAATAGGAACGCCACTGGATTTTTTGGTTATATCTGATCACGCCGAGTACCTGGGAAGTGTTCGCCAACTTTATGAGGCTGGGTTACCAACGCAGGGGATGAGTATTTGGCAAAAATTGCGATTGTGGTACGGCCAGTATTTGATCAGAGATGCGATCAGTAAGGGTGAGGGTCGAAATTTCTTCGTTAGTCAGTTGCCGGATCCATACGATACTCCCCAGGAAGCAATTGAAGCCTTTGATGCAGCTACGTCAGTATTTCCTCAGATACCCTCGGTGGAATACAAGGCTTGGCATGAGACAGCCGATGCTGCGGCCGCCAATAACGTACCAGGAACTTTCTCGGCGATTTTGGGCTGGGAATACAGTTTGATTCCCGGCGGCGCGAATTTGCACAGAGTGGTTATGACTGACCTCGATAGTGACGCAGTGAAGACGTTTCAACCATTTGGCTTCGACGATAGCCGCTACCCACAAGATTTGTGGCAGTGGCTAGAGAAAACAAGCAAAGCAACGGGTGGTAACTTCATCGCAATTCCTCACAACTCTAACATTTCAAAAGGCGCCATGTTCGACACCATTACTATGCGCAACGAGCCCATTGGTGTGGAGTACGCCGAGATGAGGCGCCGCTGGGAGCCCATTGTTGAAATAACTCAATATAAAGGCGACTCCGAAACACATCCCCTATTGTCACCGAATGATCTGTTTGCTGATTTTGAGGATTACCCTTACTACATTCAGCGCGATTGGACAGAGTACAAGCCGCAAGTTGGGGATTTTATTCGATCTGCATTGGTAAGAGGGATGCAGATTGAGCGCGAAATCGGCCTAAATCCGTATCAATTTGGCGTCATCGGATCAACGGATTCTCATACTGGTTTGTCTGCGGCTGAGGAAAATAATTTTCACGGAAAGTTCGCTACTGACTCCCGGCCTTCTCTAAAACGAGTGGGGTGGTCGGATAATGCAAACAGCTCGTTTGGTTGGGCGATGGGTGCTCAGGGTTTAGCGGCTGTGTGGGCCGAGGAAAATACTCGGGAATCCATCATGCAGGCGATGAAGCGTCGTGAAACCTATGCGACGACAGGGTCGCGTATAGGGTTACGATTTTACGGCGGTTATAACTTAGACGCCTCTGCGCTGGAGGCGTCGCCCTTTCCTTATGCGAGCAGCGGTGCCGTACCCATGGGAGGCGAACTCTATCAAAAAGAGGGCAATGCGCCTGTTTTCCTGGTGCACGCAATGGCTGATCCGAAATCAGGCACATTGGATCGGATCCAGATAGTGAAAGGCTGGGTTGATGAGGCCGGTGAGGCAAACGAGCAAATCTTTGATATCGCGTGGTCCTCCCCAGATCGATTGCAGGTAGACGGATCCTTACGTCCAGTGCCGAATACGGTTGATCTGGAGGCCGGCACCTGGAGCAACGATGCCGGCGCTGCTACGTTGACATCCGAGTGGCGCGACCCTGAGTTTGATCCTGCGGTGGCCGCTTTTTATTACGTGCGTGTCCTCGAGGTGCCAACGCCGAGACACTCACTACTCGACAAGCTAGCACTAGGCGGCGATGTAGATACCCGCAGACCTGACACCGTACAGGAGCGTGCCTACTCATCACCCATTTGGTATCGCCCAAATGAGTGATGATTAGATTGCAACTACTACCCGCACGCCTTGAAGTCTTGCTTCCGCTCGAGTAACGGCTTCTAGGCTGTCCTTTTGAATCTGCTTGATCATCTGTAGTTCGTCATCGCGCACCGAACCGTTGCGGCGTCCCAACGCCTCTAGCCGAGTGGCCTCACTGTTGAGCTCCTGACTGATCATGGACGTTGCAGCATCGCGTAATAGACTGACTTGCTCCGCGGCGCGACCCTCCAGATGGGTGAGCGCAGCCGAAATTTTGGTCCGGAGCTCTCTCACGACACCTGCGCTTTGTGTGATGCTTGTTGGCTTAAGCAATCTTGTGAATGCTTCGCAATCAATGGCTTCACTGAGGTCTCGACCGTCGAGCGTTATCAGGTAACGAATGGGCTGCTGATCGAGGTAGCGTCCGATCTGCAGGCGCTTGGGCGCTGGGCAGTCCGCGTTAAACAGCGTTTCGATGAGTACCGTCCCGGGCTTGATACTCTTTTGCTTGATCAGTGCGACTGCTGCGTTACCTAGTTCGGAGTTGTAAACCACATCTATAGTCTCTCGAACGAGTGGGTGCTCCCATGTCAGGAAGTGGAGGTCATCACGACTCAGTGCAAGTTCTCTTGAGAACGTACATGTGATGCCTTCGTCGTCCAGCAGGGGTAGATCGCCAGTGACCAGATTTTCAGTTGGCTTTAAAATCAGTGTTTCGTCCGCGCCAGCTTCAGTATAGATCCCCAGGCGGTCAAATAGGTGGTCAGTAAACTCCATTAAACTGTCTATGCGCTCGTTCTGCTCAATGGTCGCGATCAGTCCAGCGGCTTTGTCGGGATCATGGGAAGTGATTTCGAGTAAACGATCTCGCCCCCGATCCATTTGAGCAGAAAGCTGCTCCTTGAGCGCAACTGTCTGTTGCAGCAATGTGTCAGATAAGTTTCCACTGTCCTCGCATTGCAACAGCTCTTTTCCCAACTCTGAGTAGATTAAGTGCCCAATCGAGCAGCTTGTCTCGAAGGCGTTCAAGCCCATATGGAACCATCTAAACCGCACGCATTCGACAGAAGCTTCTGAGACTGGCACATGGATATTCACAACGCCACTTTGACCGATCCGATCAAGGCGACCAATTCGCTGTTCAAGAAGGTCTGGATGCGCGGGTAAGTCATAGCAGACCAGGTGCTGTGCGAACTGGAAATTGCGCCCCTCGCTACCAATCTCGGAGCAAATCAGCGCGCGCGCACCACTTTCTGCATCGGCAAAATAGGCGGCAGCGCGATCCCGCTCTATCAGTGATAAATTTTCATGAAATGAAGCGCACCGGATACCAACTTGAAGGTGAAGGTAATGCTCAAGTGCCATCGCGGTAGACTTGTCACGGCAGATCACCAGTACCTTTTTGTGTTTTAGAGACTTCAAGAGCTCAGCCAGCCACTTGGGGCGCTCTGAATCGACAATATCAGTACCGTACTCCTTAGGAAGAGCGTAATGATGCAAGTGCCGCTTGGGGAAGCCCTGCACCGACTTTCTTGAATTTCGAAATAAGACCCGACCCGTGCCGTATTGGTCGACAAGCGCTTTTGCGATTTCGTCTGCAGTCAGTGAGGGATCGATACCCTCAGGAAGCTCGGGGGCCGTTTTACTGTTGCGCAGTGCCTCAATCAAGGTATGGGTATCTTCGAACCGCTTCTGTTCTTCGATAAATTGCTCAAAGCTATTAAATCGATTTGAGTCGAGTAATTTCAGACGAGAAAAATGGCTATCGACTCCAGATTGTCCAGGCGTCGCTGTCAGCAACAGAAGGCCTCGAGTGGAAGTTGCTAACTTCGTCAACGCCCTATCGGCAGCGGTTTTCGCGTCGTCCCCTAGATTCAGGTGGTGCGCCTCATCAACAATGAGAAAATCCCACTCCGATGCCAATAGCTGCCCCGTCGCGCTGTCATTTTCCTGAATAAATGACCATGGGATGAGGACCAGCTGGTCGTTTTCGAAATCGAACTCCTCCGCCTCAGCATCGAGACGTGCCTCATCATAAATAGCGAACTGCAGATTGAACCGTCGCAGCATTTCAACAAGCCACTGGTGCAGCAATGGGTCGGGGACTGCGACCAAACAGCGTTGTACCCGACCTCTCAGAATCTGCTGAGTGAGAATGAGGCCTGCTTCAATAGTTTTACCTAAGCCTACCTCGTCGGCTAATAAGACGCGCGGGGCAAATCGATTACCCACTTCACTGGCGACATAGAGTTGATGTGACAGAAGGGACGTTCTTGCACCTATTAGTCCACTGGTATCGCTCGACAGTAGACGCGCACGCTCTGATAGCGTTTGGTATCGGAGGTTAAAGTCACCGACCTTATCTAGTTGATTATTAAGCAGTCGGTCCTGCGGTGAGTTAACCGCTACTTCGGGGGCGATGAATTGCTCGTGTACCGTGAAGGTCTCGCCTGACTCGCGCTCGATAGTTTCGTAACTTAGTGTTCCAGCGATCGCATCAACCTGAGTGACTTCCAATGCGCGACCATTTATGTGCACAAGGCGGTCACCAACCTTTAGCTCGTAGCGAGTGAGGGGCGCTCTGTCAGTTGCATAAGTCCGCTCCTCCTCGGCTGAAGGGTAAAGCAAGGTAACCCTTTTGCTATCGGCTTCAACGCATATGCCAAGCCCAAGTTCCAGATCAGCGTGACTGATCCAGCGCTGTCCAATAGCAAAACTCATGATGAATCAGGAAAGAAGCAATCTAGACTGTTCTTGTGAACGGTCGCGAGTAGTTCGTCGGTTGAAACCTCTTTGAGATCCGCAACAGCTTCAGCGATGAAAGGGAGGTAGAAAGGCGCGTTCGGCACGCCGCGGTAGGGCACTGGCGTCAAATAAGGCGCGTCCGTTTCGAGCAGAATGCGGTCCATTGGTGTCTTGCGGATTACCTCGCGTACATTATCAGCATTTTTAAATGTCGCGATGCCATTAAATCCGAGGAAGAAGCCCTCTTCGAGGCAGTACTCCGCCAAGTCTACGCTACTAGTGAAGCTGTGTATCACGCCTTTGATGTTAAGCTCTTTCGCCACATTCCCCAGAACGACTTTGGTGTCACTCTCTGCCTCGCGGGTATGAATCACCACCGGCTTCTGAGTCTCTATGGCAACTTCTAGCTGTCCTTCAAAGGCGGCGATTTGTGTCTTTGGATCTGAATGCTCGTAGTAGTAATCGAGGCCAATCTCGCCTACCGCTACGACTTTTTTGTCGGTCGCTCGCTGCCTAAGTTCGTCGTTAAATGCGGTGTCCCAAGTTGCGGCCTCATGGGGATGCAGGCCTTGAGTACACCAGACACTGTCATATTGCGAGGCAATTTCCTGTACCACTTGCTGATTGTCGCGCGACACCGCGATGGTAATGATACGGTCAACACCAACAGCTAGCGACTTGCTCATCGTCGACTCGAGTTCTGCCTCAGATAAGTAGTCGAGATGGCAATGCGTCTCAATAATTCTGCCATTTAGTTGAGGGATTGGTGGTCGAGCCTTCTTGCTCATATGTCACTCCACAAAAAACGGCGCGGATTATGGCATAGGTGACGTGAAAAAGGTTGCGCCTTTGACCCTAACCTCTGTGCACGGTTCGGACACGTAATGCCCGTACCGCGTCAATCACTTCATTCCAGAACCACTGATGAATGGGCGACCGCGCTGTTCGGTCGTGCGCTACCAGCGAATACTCAACGGTCCGACCATACTTTTCTGGGATCGGCAATGTCACCAAATCGCGCGTCGCACCATCATTTCGCGCCATATAAGCTGGACAGACAAGGGAATAATTGGTGCTTCGAAGGATTTCAAATGCGGTGAGTAGGTGAGAGGTTTCCACCGTACCTTTTGCGCTACCAAGCACCTCTGACGCTGGCAGATCCACGTCATCGATTTCTGCTCTGTCAGCGATGTATAGATTAATCTGTGGAAAGAGCCGAAGGTTATCTTCCGTGATCGGCTGCTGAGTCAGGGGATGATCTCGGCGCACGAACACCGCTAGCGGCGAACTAGCTAACTCATGGTGCCTGAACTCTGATGGATAGCTATTTCGGCTCAGCTGGATAGCAAAGTCCAAGCGACCGTCGGCTAGAAGATCGAGTTGCTGCTCCGCACGGGTAATAGTTCTCAACTTTAACTTAGGTGCCCGCGTCTCAAGCCTGGCGGTGAGGGAGGGTAGCAATGTGAAACCCACGTACTCGGAAATCGCGATGACGATTTCACCCCTGAAGGCCTGTGGGCTGAATTCACCCGCATCGAGTAATCCCTCGATGTCTGACAGAACGTGAATTAATTCGTTGGCAAGCGCCTCCGCACGCGGTGTCGGTTGGATGCCACGTTTGCTTCGCGCGAAGAGTGGATCGTCGAATGTGTCTCGCAGCCGATTCAGTGTTTTGGACATGGCAGGTTGCGTAACGTGCAGTCGGGTTGCAGCCCTGGAAACGCTCCGCTCTTCGATTAGTACATGAAGTGCAACGAGTAGGTTTAGATCGGCTTTCGCGAGCTTGCTAATGTCCATAATCATAACCTTTAGGAATGTATTTCATAATAATAATAAATTTGAATTAATTTACACTGTTTTTATCATAAGTATGTTCGCAACTAGTTATGCGATCCGCTCAGAATTTTTTTAGCCCGCATGCTTGCGGGCCTTTTTTTGCCTACGATGTTTTGCGCTATATTGTCGTAATGCGCAAAGTCAATCTCATCACCGGATTCACGATTCTTAGCTTTTTTTTCTCAGCCGTGGTTGATGCGGTAGTGGTGCCTCAGCCAGTCGGTATGTTTGTGTTGCCCATTGAGAAACAGACTGTCGATGACGATGTCATACTTGATTCAAAAGCGCTATTCGATCACGAACGTCGTGTTCGAGACGTGCTCGCATTACAAACGGACCTGGGGGCGTACCACCCCGCGTTAGCAGAGCGCTGGTTATCGCTCGCACACGAGGCTATGCGTTTGGGGCAATCGGAGTCAGCCGCCAACCTTTTTCAACAGGGTCTCCACAATTTACGGCTGAATTCTGGTTTGACAACTGACTCTCAGATAGAAGCGCTTAATGACTGGATAACCGTGCTTCGCCGTTTAGGCGACAGTGAAGGTCTCTCTCGGCAGTTATCGTATCGTTATCGCATCGCCGGATTAGGCGCTGAGTCTTGGACTGACGAAGGTCTAGAGTTTGCATTGGAGTACTACGACCATGAGTTGTCGATGCTGGCGGTAGCTCAGTGGCATGCCATCGAGAGTGATGTCCTAAAGTTTGCTGAGCATCTTGAAGATGTCGTCCACAGAGCCTGTCGAGGTGACACAGTTGATGTAACGGCATGTTCAGCATTGGTGAAACGACGTTTGCAGATCCTGTATTTGATTTCATTTGCGGTTGAGCCCTACGTGGAGGAGAGCCAATCACTGCCACTCTACAAGCCCAGGGTTTTACAGGAGCGGTCAGTGACTAACGAGCAGCTTGCGAATATCGAGCGTGGCGCTTTTCGCATCGGGGTGCGGATGATGAAAGAGGCGATAGAGCTCGATTCAGGAAATGACGAACTAGAGTTGGCTCTGGCAGATTGGCGTTGGTTCTATGGTAGAAGCGGTGATGCCGTCAGTACTTATGGACGCTTGGCAGAAAAATCTCCTGAACTGTTCTCTGAACCAGTCGAGTTGCCTCACGGATTAATTACCGCTTCGCTATTACCTGTGAGAAAGGTAGCTCAAGCGACTTTCTCGTTTGATGTGACAACGCGCGGAAGGGTAAGAGAAATAAGGGAAATTTCGAGTACGAATGGTGCTCGGGATGCGATAAGAATCAAAAAGAGCCTGCGCGAATTGCGATTTAGACCGGTACTCGATGGCTCCGCCGAACGGGTAAAGGTCACGGTGACCAAAACCTATCGAGAGACACGCTCGCGCTAAGCGTTTTCGACTACCAGAATAACGCCAGAATGCCGACTGTCACCGACACGCCATTCAACAAGCTCCCCTCCATAGTCCGATAAGATGGTGTCGGCCATATCAAAGAAGGGTTCCCGTCGGGGGTCAGATATCATAATTCGCTTGGTCCCACTCTCTATAGCTTTTTTAATCATGCTGGTTACCGGATTGACCAGTTCGTCCCAGAAGCAGACATCAGCGGCAATCAACCAGTCGGTGGCACCCAATAAAGCGGTATCTAGCTGCTCAAATCGAGCCACTACGGGGGTTATCTCAACCTCATTCAGATCGGCAACTAGCTCAAGGTAGGGCATGACAGAGGCGTCGGCATCAACCGAGGCAACCGCAGATTCAAAGGTTTTAGCGCACCAAATACCCGCGAGTCCCCAGCCACAACCCGCATCAATCACGGATTGAGGTGCAATAGCAGTGGTCGATGCTATGTAATCAATGAGAACGCCACTGGCACTCCACAACTTGGTCCCATGCATACTCGGGTAGTGTCCCTGACGTTTGATAGCGCGAACACGAGGGTGTCGTGCGTAGGGAATTTTTAAACCCGCGAGTTGTTTTATAGAAGGGTCGTGGGTGGCCATTTGCTCGCCTATAACTCGAGCGTTTGGCACAGATGCTCGATGTTAACCAGTTTTTTTAACAGACTCGGCTTGTAAACCTTTGGGCCCTTCCGTCAATTCGAACTCGACTTCCTCACCCTCAGCCAGGCTTTTAAAGCCATCTCCTTCAATCGCACGAAAGTGAACAAATATGTCCTCAGACCGATCTGGCATCGTAATGAAACCAAACCCCTTAGCATTGTTGAACCACTTTACGGTGCCGATGCAGCGCTCTGCCATCTCTCGCTCCGCTTTTCATTATTATCGTCTTATTAGCTATAACAGCGGTTGAGTCCTAACGCAACTCTTCCATCTTGCTTTTTTGAGCCGTGATTGCCGAAATTGACATCTCAATATCGGCCAGTTTTGCTCTTTCCTTGTCCACAACATCGGCGGGTGCTCGCGCGACAAAATTTTCATTGTTCAGCTTGCGGGTGAGTCGACCTAGCTCTGCAGTCAGTCGATCGAGCTCTTTATCAAGTCGAGCTAACTCCTTTTCTACATTAATCACACCGGCCATCGGGACCATCACCTCGATGGTTCCCGCCAGCGCATTCAGCGTGGGAGGTTGCTCCTCGTCAGATGATGCAATCTTTATGCTTACCACTTTGGCAAGTTTGCCCAGTGCCTGCGTGTGTCGAGTTATACGGGCGTCGTCCTCTGCAACCGTGTTGCCGAGAATAAGTGCCAATTCGTCTCCCGGGGGGATATTTGACTCGCTGCGAATAGTTCGGACAGCCACGATAATGGATTTGAGCCACTCAATTTCAGCTTCGGCTTCGGCATTGATCTGACTATGGTCGGCCTTAGGCCACTGGGCGAGCATAATTGTATCGCCGCTAATCCCGAGCCTCGGCGCCACATTCTGCCAAATTTCCTCGGTGATAAATGGCATTAACGGGTGCATTAGCCGCAGAGTGGTTTCAAGTACCTCCAAAAGTGTTCGGAGGGTGCCTTGCCTTAGTTCATTCGATGATGTGTCGTCCCATAAAACGGGTTTAGATAGCTCCAGATACCAATCACAATATTCGTTCCACACAAAGTCGTAGAGCGTTTGAGCTGCGTGGTCGAATCGATATCGCTCTATGCTGCTTGCGGTCTCTTGAGCCGTTGTTTGCAAGCGACTCAGTATCCAGTCATCAGCCTGGCTTCGATGACTGGGTGCGGCGGGGTTAAAGCCTTCGGTGTTGATCAATACATAGCGAGCAGCATTCCACAGCTTATTACAAAAATTTCTAAACCCTTCCATTCGACCTAAGTCGAACTTTATGTCACGGCCCGTCGATGCCAGCGAATAAAACGTGTAGCGAAGTGCATCAGTGCCGTATCCAGGTATGCCATCAGGAAATTGCTTGCGCGTTGCCCTTTCAATCTTGGCCGCCTGCTGCGGTTGCATCATGCTCGATGTTCTTTTACTCACCAGCGTTTCAAGATCTATCCCATCGATAAGATCGATTGGATCAAGCACGTTTCCCTTGGATTTGGACATTTTTTGCCCATCTCCATCTCTCACCAGTCCGTGAACATATACCTGCTTGAATGGCACCTCATGCTTCAAGTGCAGCGACATCATGATCATCCGTGCGACCCAGAAAAAGATGATGTCGAAACCTGTTACCAGGACCGACGCGGGATGGAACTTGGTTAGTTCTTCCGTCTCCTCGGGCCAACCCAATGTTGAAAATGTCCAGAGCGCCGAGGAGAACCAGGTGTCAAGCACATCTTCGTCTTGACTCAACGCAAGGCTGTCGGGGAGATCGTGTCTCGCACGGATCGCCGCTTCGTCCTTACCGACATAGACGTTGCCCTCAGAGTCGTACCAGGCGGGAATTCGGTGTCCCCACCAAAGCTGCCGACTGATACACCAGTCCTGAATATCGCGCATCCAGGCGAAGTAGGTGTTTTCCCATTGCTTGGGCACGAACTCGATGGCTCCACTTTCTACGGCCTCCATCGCGGGGCCCGAGAGTTTTTTCGCGTCGACATACCATTGAGGCGTCAACCAAGGTTCAATCACCACGCCAGAGCGATCACCACGCGGCACCTTAAGGCGGTGATCCTCAGCTTTTTCTAGTAGCTCAAGTGCATCCATTGCCTTGACCACCGCCTGACGACCCTCATAGCGATCCATGCCTCTAAAAGGTTCTGGCACGTTATCATTCAAATGCGCATCCGCGGTCAGTATGTTGATAATTGGTAGCTGGTGCCGCTCGCCTATGGCGTAATCGTTAAAATCGTGTGCTGGCGTGATTTTTACGCAGCCCGATCCGAATTCCGTATCTACGTAGTCATCGGCAATGATAGGTATCTCGCGATTCGTCAGGGGAAGGAGGATTGTCCTTCCAATCAGGTGCGCGTATCGCTCATCTGTAGGATTTACCGCGACAGCCGTATCACCTAACATCGTTTCGGGACGTGTCGTTGCGACCGTAACGGTCTCCTCGCTACCAGAAATGGGGTAACGCAAATGCCAGAGGCTCCCGTCTTCTTCCTCTTGAACGACTTCAAGATCTGAGATAGCGGTATGAAGTTTGGGATCCCAGTTTACGAGGCGGTGGCCTCGGTAAATCAAGCCTTCGTCATAAAGGCGAATGAAGACTTCCTTGACTGTCTCGGATAACTCCGGATCCATAGTAAAACGTTCACGGGACCAATCGACCGACGCGCCCAGCCGTCGCAGTTGACGCGTTATTGTGCCGCCAGACTCTTCCTTCCACTCCCAGACTTTATCGATAAACTGTTCGCGACCAAGATCACTACGACTTATGCCTTCAGCCCCCAGCTGACGTTCAACCAACATTTGCGTTGCAATGCCCGCATGGTCGGTTCCGACTTGCCAGAGCGTGCTTCGGCCTTTCATTCGGTTGTAGCGAATGAGTGCGTCCATAATCGCTTGTTGAAACCCGTGCCCCATGTGCAGGGTGCCGGTGACATTCGGTGGTGGGATGGGGATATAGTATGACTCCTCACCGGAACCTGGGGCGAAGTAATTTTTTGCTTCCCATTCCTCGTACCAGCGCGTTTCGATATCGGCGGGTGAAAATGTCTTATCCATGGCTTAAGTAAACCTCATGCACTGCCCGTTTTTTTATGCCCTAGGGAAGATCGTGCTTGGTCAGCGGATAGCCTCTATCCTTGTAATGGCGCCATGCGTCACGCAGCGCCCGAAGCGAATCCTTATCCTGTGTTACCACCTCGGCCACTCGCTCGAAGCGCGCAAAAAAGCTAGGAGGTGCTAACGCGAGATTAATCAAAAAATCATTGTGCGAGCCAGGAGCGTCCTCAAAAGCGAGCACGACTCGCTCTTCTGCATCGCTTGAAGCGGGGCAATGGGGAACAAAGCTAGAAGGTTTGAATTGCCAGAGATAGTCGTCCAGCGTATCTAGCTGTATCTTTGAATCGCAGTTGATGAAGACGCGATGGCCCCTACCTAAAGCTTTTTCCGTCAAACGTGCAGCGATGCTCAGTCGTGCTTGGGCTCCGGATGACTTAACCACATAGAAATCGACTCGCGTCATTACCGGATTATCAACCCGCTCTCTGGCGCAGGTACTCAACTAGCAACGGTACAGGCCTGCCAGTGGCTCCTTTTTGCATATTCTGAAATGCTGTCCCAGCGACATCGAGATGCGCCCACTTGTATTTTTCAGCGAAACGAGCCAAGAAGCATGCGGCAGTGATGCTGCCTGCTGTACCCGTGCCGATGTTCTGCATGTCGGCGAATTTGCTATTCAACTGACGGTCGTAGCGTTTATTTATGGGCAGCCTCCACGCTTCATCACCAGAGGCGAGGCCCGCAGCAGTCAGTGATTCGGCTAACCCATCGTCATTGGCAAAAAGACCAGACGCCTCATGACCCAATGACACGATGATCGCGCCAGTAAGTGTCGCAATGTCCACGACCTCTGCGGGTTTGAACCGCTCGACGTAAGTCAGGGCATCGCAAAGGACAAGTCGGCCCTCTGCATCGGTATTCAAAATTTCTATCGTTTTACCGGACATCGATGTAACGACATCGCCGGGCTTAGTCGCGCAGCCGCTAGGCATGTTCTCGGCCGCGGCAACAACACCGATTACGTTGATGTTGAGACCCAACTCGGCGACCGTCTGCATCACACCAAATACTGATCCCGCCCCACCCATATCGAACTTCATGGACTCCATACCTTTGGCGGGTTTGAGGGAAATACCACCAGTGTCAAACGTAATGCCTTTCCCGACTAAGCAGTAGGGGGCTTGCTTGGCAGGGCCGCCATCGTATTTCATTACGATGAGTTTGGATGGTTCATCACTCCCATTACCAACTGATAGCAGCGAACCCATACCCATGTTGGCCATTTTCTTTTCATCGAGCACCGAAACTGACAGCTTGTCATATTTGCGGCCAAGCGCACGTCCTTCTTTGGCGAGATAAGACGGAGTACACACGTTGCCAGGCAAATTAACTAGCTCGCGCGTCAAGTTAGCGCCGTTGCCGATAGTGGCGCCTACACTTAACGCTTGTTTTACTTTGGCGGCTGAGATGCTGTCGACCGCGACGGTCAGCTTAGTAAGCGTAGGTCCTGGTTTAGGCGTACCCAAAGTTGCTGTGTAGCGGTAGCATGCCATCGCCGTATCACGGCCTAAAAACTCCAAAAATTGAGCTAGGGCGGCCTTGTTGTCAGCGATTGTATCTCCGACGAACATGACATTTTTCGCCTTCGATGCGGCGAGGACCCCCGACACTGCAGCCGTTACCACCAGTTGAGCCTCAAGATTGAAGCTCGCGCGATCACCACAACCTACCGACATCACGCGTGCGATATTGCCACTGCCGACCATGGTGGTTATTTTTCCTAGCTTTGCATCTGCATCGCCAATGGAGATTGCTCGCTGCAAGACATCCCCGGCTGCAGTGTTGACCTGAGATGCGGAACCACTGAGGTCCTCGTTTGTGAACAACGGGACAACGACAATATCGCTTTTAGACGTGGCTGCACTTGCCGCCTTGGCACCGTGAACCGTGAGTTTACTCATGGTATTTCCTTACGTAAATCGGGCTGGTCAAACTGCGGCGTAGTGTATGATGATGAAAGCCAGAACAAAACCTTGATGGCCAATTAAGCACACTAACCGCCTAAAAAAATGCGTACACTTCGTTATCTTACGCTCGACGTCGTAACCCACACGCTAGCGGTATCGCTGGTATTGTTCCTAGTGGTGTTCAGTGGGCGCTTCATAAAATACCTAGCCGAAGCCGCTATTGGCGATTTGTCTGCGGGAGTTTTGCTTCCAGTGATGCTGTACAAGTTGCCAGCTTTTTTCGAACTTATTCTCCCGCTCGGGTTCTATATTGGCTTGCTATTGTCATTTGGCCGCCTGTATGCGGATAGCGAGATGGTTATTTTGAGGGCAAGTGGCACGAGTCAGGCGCAGCTGTATAAGTACGTGGCTCCCGCAATATTGGCAATCACCACTGGCGTTGCCGTTATTGCACTGTTCGCCGGACCCTATGGCGCGCTCAAAGCCAATGCACTGCTTTCGGAGCCACGCTCGGCTGAAGGCATGCACGTCTTGGCAGAGGGTCGTTTCAAGAAACAGCGTGGTGGTGACTACGTTACTTACGTGGCGCGCATCGATGATGATGGGCGCATGGACACTGTTTTTGTAGCAGAGCGTCAGCGCACCGAATCGGGTATGTCACTGTCGGCCACGCTTGCCGACGCCGGTTCGATCGAGATCGATCAAGCGTCGGGCCGGCGATATTTGGCTTTGTCTGATGGAAAGCGGTACGACATGACGCTCGGCAGTGCTGAGCTGACCGAGACACAATTCAGTGGCTATCGTTCGCTCATACCGGAGGTGGAAGGAGGATTGCGATCGCAAGCCCGTATAGAAACTCTGCCAACTGGTATGCTCCTCTCATCCGATAATCCAGAGCATTTAGCAATATTTGGCTGGCGGGTGTCGCTGCCAATGATCGTTCCAATCACGGCGTTGTTTGCGATTCCTCTTAGCCGTACAGACTCACGTCGTGGTCGTTATGCGCGGTTGGGTCCTGCATTGGTCGTATTCCTACTTTATTTTGTTGCCCTGTCACAGGCGCGTGCGATCTCCGAAGATTCGAGTTCGGCTCTGATATTCATTGCTGTGCATGCGCTGTTT
>Ga0163109_10002293_pt1 | contig 14998 bp, 9 predicted proteins | sample CRUFie1St13metaG_FD_108704 | JGI IMG/M metagenome (GOLD analysis project Ga0163109, IMG submission 108704) | Marine microbial communities from the Costa Rica Dome - CRUD Field 142mm St13 metaG | ecosystem: Environmental > Aquatic > Marine > Oceanic > Photic zone | place: Costa Rica: the Eastern... | reverse complement strand
TCCTAAACTATCTATTTGTGCATCTTGTAAAGTAGTATTAGCTGCGTTTACAGTAAGACTAGCTCCGTTTACTTCTGTGGTTTGACTAGTATTACCAGACTGTCCAATATTCATACTACCGTTAGTAGCAAAGGTAATTGTAGCTCCACCTGAGTTATATAATAAAGTAGAAGCATTTACGAAGAAATTTCCCAATCCAGTTATACTACCATTAAAGTCAGCATCTCCATCGAATGTCTGATCTCCTGTAAAAGTAGAAGTACCATCTACAGTTAGACTAGTACTATTTAATAATTGAAAAGAATCACTTCTTAATCTAGCTGTGATAACATTTGAACCAGCTTTTTTATTTGCAAATTCAATAAGACCATCTTCTGTTCCATCTGCTACATCTTGAATCTTTCCTGTTATTTTTGCATAAATTATTTCTTCATCTGCATCATTCTCTCCTTTGAACTTTAATTGTCCAAGGTAATCTGCATCTGCTGGTGAGCTTGAATTTCTTTTAAATGTAAGTACAGGGGCTGCTGAAGAAGTATCATCATCACTTTGAATAAGTAATGAATCATCAGTACTAGTATTAAGTATACTAAGTTTAGATAGGCTAGCGTCTGATCCGCTAGTGATAAGTTTTTTCCAGTTTGGCATTTTATTCTATTTACGGTTGGTTACTCTTTCGAGCCCACTTCCCTTTCGGGCCAATAATTAGCTTTATTATAAATAGTACTAATAATATAATAAAAAAAGTCCCGAAGGACTAATTTTATTTAATAATTTTTTGTAATTTTTGCTGTATATTGAAATAAATTTCAAATTCACTTCCTTTATAATCAGCTTGCCTTAACTTAGCAATAATAAAATTAACTTCTTCTCCTGTTAGGTTATAAGAGGGAGTTTTAGTCTCCCCCTTTATATTCCTGTTTCCTTTTATCGCCATAAAAAACCTTTTAAACATTTTTATTATACGTAGATGTAAATATCAGATCCGTCTATTCTAATGTTTCCGACCTTTTGATAATTTGCATCATCTGATGTTACTACGGCTGCAACGAAAGCATCTGAGCTTAATGTTGTTTGGTCGAAAGTAGCTCCAGAGAAATCTAAAGCAAATCTATTTTCACTTTCATCCCATCCAAATGCTGCACCTTGACCTGCAATAACAAGACCTGAATCAGAAGCAGCTGAACCTGAATTTAATAAGATAAACTTATCTTCAACGTTCAAGTTAGTTACTTGCTGTTCGATTGTATCACCAGTTACTGTTAAGTCACCTGTAATTGTTACATCACCTGTTAAAGTTGGATTAGTTACAATTCCAATTTGAACTTGATCATTTGTAATGGTAGTTTCAATCTCATTAGTAGTACCTGCAAATGTTAAAGTACCTCCAGTAGTAAATGAATCTGTTCCAGATGTTCCTGCTAGAGTAAACGATGAATCGATAGTACCCCTTGCTGTATGAGCCGAAGCTGATAAAGCAGCTATGTTAGCATCTAAATGTGTATCTGTAGAAGCACTTAATGCTGCAATGTTTGCATCTAGGTGAGTATCAACTGATGCTGATAATGCTGCTATATTGGCATCTAAATGAGTATCGGCAGAAGCACTTAAAGTAGATATTAACGCCTCTCTCTGTGTATGAGCGGAACTACTTACTGCAAATGATGATGATATGTTAGACTGTAAGTCTGAGAATCCATCAGTAGATTGAACGGTTACTTGTGATGAACCTGATACTAGAGTTGGTACTGCAATTAAGTTAGCAAAAGGAATAGATCCTGATACTATATGACCACCTCTTGCTACAACAGCTCTACCAGAGAAGCTTACACCGAAGTCTATTACTGCCTGGTTAACGTTAGAAGTATCAATGTTCTGTGGAATAACCATATCGTCGTTAGTATCATATACTTGAACGATTACGTTTTTACTTCCAAAGTTGTGAGTAACTGTTTTTGAAGTTACATTTGTAAATGAATCATCTACTGTAGCATTTTGAGTTACAGTTATGTTTGATAATCCTGAACCATCTCCTGAGTATCCTGATGCTGTTATTGCTCCAGTACCGAAGTTAACATCTTGATTCAATAATCCTGTTACTATCTGAGCTGATCCTGATAGGATATCAGTAGTATCAATCGTTACTGTATTGTCAGTTACTGCAACAGCAACTCCACCTTCACCAGCAAACGTTAATGAATCTGTTTTTAAGTTAACTAAATCATTACCAGATGATCCTGATATCGCTAATGTACTTGCCAGGTTAGCTCTAGCAGTGTGAGCAGAAGCAGATAATATTGTATCTTCTGATTTTCTTTGAGAATGAGCTGAAGCACTTAATGCGTTAATATTAGCATCTAAATGTGCATCTACTGAAGCACTAAGGACTGCTATTTTTGCTATCCTGTTACTATGAGCTGATCCTGATAGGTTAGTAATAGCTGTAGCAGCTGATCCAGATAATACGTTTATTTTAGCTACTCTATCTGTGTGAGCAGATCCTGATAGTACTCCTACTTTAGCAACTCTATCAGTATGTGCTGATCCGGATAGATCACTTATTTCGCTTCTTCTAGCTGTATGTGATGATCCACTTAATGAAGTTATATTAGCATCTAAATGAGTATCTACAGAAGCAGATAAAGCTGTAATGTTAGCGTCAAGATGAGTATCTACTGAAGAAGAAAGATCACTAATTTCTGATCTTCTTGCTGTATGAGCAGATCCACTTAAGTCGCTTATTTCACTTCTTCTAGCAGTATGGGCAGAACCACTACCTGCAAAAGATGCTGAAATGTTAGATTGTAGAGCAGCAAATCCAGTAGTGGACTGAACAGTTACTTGTGCTGATCCAGATACTACACTATCTCCTGTTGCTCTTAATATTTTTGCCTCTGATCCTTTACCACCAGCTTTCCATGTGTTAGCTGTACCGTCCCATATTAAGGAACCAGATGCAGGACCGTTTGCATCATTAACTTCAATACCACCATTGGCAGCACCTGTTCCGTTAAGAGCAATAATATTGTCTGCAAATTCTACTGTAGTACTATCTACAATAGTTTGAGTACCACTTACTGTTAAGTTACCAGCTACAGTTACATTTTGACCATCTAAAGTCATTGCTGTATCAAATGCTGATTGTGAAGCAGCTAAGTCTGTTACGTCAGATCCTTGAGATGCTCTAGCTGTAGCAGCAGATTGACTTAAAGCTGTAATGTTTGCATCAAGATGAGTATCAACAGATGCACTTAATACTGTTAACTGAGAATCTAAATGACTATCAGTTGAAGCAGATAACGCTGTTATATTAGCATCTAGGTGAGTATCAACTGAACCAGATAGATCACTTATTTCACTTCTACGTGCAGTATGAGCTGCTCCGGATAGTGCTGTTATATTTGCGTCTAAATGAGTATCTACTGAAGATGATAAAGCTGTTATTAATGCTCCTCTTTGTGTATGAGCTGAACCTGATAGGTCACTTATTTCACTTCTTCTAGCTGTATGAGCTGAACCTGATAGACTTGAAATGTTTGCATCCAAGTGAGTATCAACTGAAGAACTTAATGCTGTTAATTCAGCATCTGTAGCGAAGTCGCCATCTAAAGCTGCTATAGAAGCAGAGTTAATAGCGAATAAAGCTTCTCTTTGAGTATGTGCTGAGCCAGATAAACTAGCTATATTTGCGTCAAGATGGCTATCAGTAGAAGCAGATAATGCAGAAATGTTAGCATCTAGATGAGTATCTACCGATGCACTTAAAACTGCTATTTTTGCAATTCTGTCAGTATGAGCTGATGCTGATAAAGAAGCTGTAGCGGTATTCAATTCTGCTTCTGTAGCAAAAGTATCATCTAAAGACCCAGTAAAGGACTCTAATGAAGTTAATCTGCTATCTTGAGCTCCTTGAGTAGTTGCGAATGAACCACTTATTGCTTCTCTTTTGACTTCTGCTGAAGCACTGAGAGCAGCTATATTAGCATCTAAATGAGTGTCTACTGAAGCACTTAAAGCAGAAATATTGGCGTCTAGGTGTGTATCTACCGATGCACTTAAAGAAGCTACGAGTGCTTCTCTTTGTGTATGAGCTGACCCACTACCAGCAAATGACGATGAAATGTTTGCTTGAAGGGCGCTAAAGCCTGTTGTTTGTTGAACTGTAACTTGAACTGATCCGGATATTGTTCCGTCAGCTGTAACGCCTGTTAATCCTGATCCATCACCTTGAAAAGATCCTGAGAAGGATCCTGACAACATTGCATTGGATTGGGAATTAATTAAATAATTAGCATCGTTCGAGAGTTGCGCTACTCCAGATCCCGAGACGATCACTTTTTTCCATTCTGCCATCTTAAATGTATTTTCGTTTAGTTATAAATATCTATTTTATCTGTTTACTGTCCTATAAAAAGATTATAATTTGTGTCAAAATATAATCCTCCATCAACCGGTGTTGGGGTCGATGATTGAGAGGTTAAAATAATTAACCCGTCTATCGTTTGATTCCCTGTAAAAGTATTCGAACCTGTTCCAGCAAAAGTAGATGGATCTACTGATGATGTATAAGTTTCAATTGCAGATAATCTTGTATCGGTTGAACCAGTGTAAGACAGTAAGCTACTAGTCACTGATTCAATACTTGTTAATCTTGTATCTGTAGAGCCAGTATATGTTAGTATACTAGCACTAAAAGAATTTAATGCTGTTAAATCGGATCCTCCTCCTCCTCCTGATCCAAAGCCTGTAAAGACAGACCATGATACTGAGTCTTCGAAAGTATTAATATAGTCAGCTAAAGTAACAGTAGCTTGATATGTAGCGCTTTCTCCTTCTACCCAAACTATTTGATTATCTGATACTTTAGAAACTGGTAAATTATTAAGTTCACCTAAAGTAGGAACACTTCTAAATGCACCTCTAATAAAATCAATATCCGCCAGGGCAGTTCCAGAACTACTGGCTGCTGATGTTAACTCTAATTTCGAACTAAATAAAGGCATCTATATTATAATTATTATGATGGTAAACTACCGTTAGCTGCTACTAATCTCATTTTAAATGAAGTTGCAACAGAGTTTCTTGATTTTCTTCCAAATACAAACCATTCACTATATCCCAGATGTGCTGAGTCTAAAGTGATGGAGTGTAAGTCTCCAGATTCTATTCCGAATCCGTTTCCATCTACATTCATACATGGTACTGCTCCTCCTGCTGTACTGTTAAACGATTCTTGAATCGATGTTGGTACTGTCATATCTGACCCAGAAGGGTAAACTATTATTACTTGTCCAGTTGTAGCTGCTGATATGCTACCCATATTATCTAATACACCGTCTAAGTCTGTTCCTGATCCTGAAGCTACTAAAGTAGCAGTAACTGGTCCGGATAATGTTATTGTGCTACTACCTACATCTCCTGCTTTTAATTTATAAAATGGAGAAGCTGTATTAGCAGTATAAGCTGTTACTTCAGGTGGTGTATCACTATTTACAGTACTAGCACCCATAACAGCTAAGTAGTTGTTTGTTAATCCTGCATCTGAACCATATGGAGAAAGATAAACATATACTTGTCCATAATCTAAAGATTGAGTAATAACAAATGATTCGTTTGATAGAGTAACAGTCTCTCCATAATTATCAGTTACTGTTATATCTATATAATAAGTTCCTGCAGAAAGTGATCCTGTAGGTTGTATTGTGAATGGAGAACTTGTTCCATTAGGTAAAAATTTAGCTCCGTCTGTACCTCCAACTAATATTTCAAAAGGAGTATCTGATTCAGTATCACTTACTGTTAAACTACCAACTGATGAACCACTAACAGTTGTAGAGGTTTCCATATTAGTACCTGCAGTAAAGTTAGCTACTGGTGATTGATTTCCAAATACTGTAGCAGTTACTGAACCACTACCATTGTTTCCATATTGATCGTTATAAGTAATAGTAGTATTAAAAGTATCTCCACTTTGAGTAGCTGAACCACTTAAGTCCACAGCCAAAGTTAAATTACCTGAACTATCTATCACTATAGCATTATTAGATGATGAAAAGTTAGTTGCAGCTGGTGAACCATAAGAAGGTGAATAACCTACTGATACCTGAGCGGCATATCCATTATTATATCCTGTTGCATCTCTAAATACAGATCCACTTAACGCAGATTCAATTATGTATATAGCAGTATCTCCGGCTAATGTTCCAGTATCAGCTGCTGCTATAGAAAAGCTATGTGCTTCTGTGTTAGTACTAAATCCGTGATTGTCTTTTATTGAACCAGAAATAGTATAGGAACCTGCTGCTAAACTTCCTGTCGGCTGTACTAGGAAAGATGTACCCGATCTCTTAAAGTTTAACCCAGCAGATTCAGCTCCAACAAAATCATCATATTGTATAGTATCACTTTCAGTATCCGAGAATGTTAATGTTGTTAAGGTTGAACCTGATCGAGCTAAATTAGTATTGAGATTACCTGATGTATTAGTAAATGTAATATCTGGGGCATTGTTAGTTGTTATATTAACTGAAATACTTCCTGAACCTACATTACCATAATCGTCAGTAAATGTTATGTTTGAATTTAATGTTCCTCCGGTAGTATTACCTGATCCTGATATACTTGTACCTACAGATAAGTTTCCACTGTTATCTACAGCTATAAAAGCGTTAGATGAAGTAAATGATTGAACTGATGGAGAGCCTTGACTAGAATCATACGTTACTGATAAAGTTCCTTGACCTCCTGTTCTACCATTTGAATTAATTTTTATTTCGTTTCCATTAGTAGCTGATTCTATTACATAGAAAGTACCGTTAGTTCCTAAAGTACCTGTTTCAGCTGCTGCTATAGTAAATGATCTTCCATTATAGCTAGAAGATTTACCAAAGCTATCAGTAATAGCTACATTATAACTATATGACTGAGTTACTAATTGTTCTACTGCTTGAATATCCCAAGAAGAAGAAGCTATATTTTGAGGTACTAGATTTAATTTAGCTGCATCAGTACCTGTTATACTTGCTGTGTATGGAGTATCAGTTTCACTTTCGGTAATTGAAAACGTTACCATTGAACTACCTGATACTGCTTCATTAGTATTAAAGTTTCCAGTTTGATTAGTAAATGAAGCTGATGGTGAACTGTTTAAAGTTACATTAACAGATAAATTATCAGTAGTTGTAGTACCAAATGTATTAGTAAATGTAATAGTTGAAGCAATAGTATCTCCTGAACCTGTAGTTGAACCACTTATGTTATTAGTAATAGTTAAACTTCCGTTTGAATCTATTGTTATTGCTCCATTAGATGAAGCCCAAGTACCTGATTGATTAGAATCATAGTCTGCTTGAGTAGATCCTCCTGAAGTAGTTACTATATTATTACCAGCTAAAGCAGATTCTATAATATAAGGACCTGCTGACCAGTTATCTGATAAACTAGCTGCAGTATCATCTGCAATATTAATAGTTATAGTACCAGCATCAGAAGCTGTATTGAAACTATCTACTACTTCTACTGTATATTGATATTCGTTAATAAGATCAGAGTTTAAATATACTCCAGTCTTTCTAGTTACTAATCCTGCTGAAGTCATTTGGAATGGATCTTCATGTGGATCAGTTAATTGCGATGTTCCTCCATAAGTACTAGTTGGAACGTCTACATTATCTATTTCTAATTTAGATAAAGTAAAGTTTCTAAAGGTAATAGTATCACTCTCTGCATCAGAAGCAGCTATAGTACCAACTGTAGCACCATTTGCACTATTTTCATTGATTGTACCTAATGTTTGATCATTAACTACAGGTATTACGTTATCTGTTACGTTAATAGTAATAGGAATAGACGCACTTGCTTGTAAATCTGTTCCTGCTTGGAATTTAGCATCAGAAGCAGTTAGGCTAAACTGGAAAGTTGGAGTTGTCTCAAAATCCAACGAACCAGTTGCTTGATCAATTTGTACATATGTTCCATATTTAGTTACTGTAAACTCTGAAGGTATAGAACTAGATTGAATAGTTATAGCATCTCCTTCAGGATCAGTAAAATATATTTTTCCTACCTCAGTTGCTGCTGCATTTTCATTTCTACTTACAGTAAAAGAAGTAATAATTGAACCAACTGTAGATGTCTGTCTAAAAACAGGTGCTTCATTAGTATTAATTACTATATAGACTGTAGATGAGGTAAAAGAACCAAAAGAATCTAATGCATCTACTGATACTGCATGTGCTGATATACCATCTCCTCTATCAGTAGTGTTAAAGGTTTCAGTAGTAGGTGTTTGTTTTAATGTAATAGTACCATTACTAGCTACAAGAACGAAATCATCTGTATAAGATGAACCAGTTCTAAAGGTTAATGACTGTCCTTCAGGGTCTGTAGCAGTTAAAGTACCTACTGTAGAACCAGAAGTAGCAAATTCAGCTACAAAAAAGCTTCCTGTAGATGTAAATGATGGTGCACTATTAGGATAAAAGACTGCATTTAAGAAATCTTGTACACTTCCTGAAGTTCCTGGATTAAATGATGCTGAAAATAAAGAAGGTAACTTATCTTGAGAGATTATTCTATTACCATCATATGATACATCTCCTCCTCCACCGCCTCCTGAACCGAATCCACTACTAGCTGCTGAAGCTGATATATAACTATCAGTTATTACAGCAGTAATTTGTGCAGATGATGATACTGTTCCGGATGGTACTGATCCTCCTCCTGAAGCTGTTACTGGAGTTCCATTAAGAAGTAATGATCCTGTTATATTTACTGATCCAGTAAAGGTTTGAGAACCAGAAAATGTATTTGAACCAGTACTAGCAAAGCTTCCACTATCACTTATATAACCTAAAGAGTTTAATTGTGCTGAACTACTTATAGTACCTGCTGGTATCTCTGCTACTGAACTAGTAACAAAGCCTAATGCTTCAATTTGAGTAGATCCAGATACTAATCCTGAACTAGCTGTAGGTAAAAATCCTAATCCTTTTACATCATTAGCTGTAGATACAAAAGAACTAGTAGAAGTATTAAGACTCGTAATAGAAGTCTGTGCTGAACTAGCACTAGTTTCTAAAGAATCTAATCTATCATCAATAGAAGCTGAGTCTATATTATTAGAAGCTGTATAAGCATAAAGAGATGCTGTTGCTGCATTTAAAGGTCCTAATGATGCTACACCTGAACCTCCAGCTTCTAGGTTTACTATACGCGTAATCAGGTCACTACCGTTAAAAGTAAGAGTAGAACCTGTTATATTTAACGAACCGGTTAAATCAAGTTTAGAGTCACCTGGATTCAAGGCTGCCTGCAGCGATGAACCTGATCTAAATATTAACGAACCGGATAATTCACTATTAAATGCAGACATCTATAATTTTTACAAATTTATTACGCGAAAACCTGTGGTAATTACCCTTTGTTATAAATATGGTCCAATTCTTAAAGATTTGTACTAGTTTCGCTGGTGATTTTAAAAGTAGTTTTATCAGAGTACTTAGATTTATTAAATGGTAATGCATTTATAGCGTCTGTTATTATATGTCCTAATAAGTTTATGTTGAATTCAGTCTTGACTATCCTATCATTACCTTGAACCAACTCAGTAGATGTAGTATAGTTATCAATCATAGCCCTAAATCTAAATTTAGAAGGATTACCCCAATATGAATCGGATGAAAAGTTAATACCTTCTACAATTTTATTATTCTGTTCCATATAGTCAGTAAATATTACTGCTGAATATACTATATTTACATAATCTGGTATAGCTACTGCATAATATTCAGTTTCTGCAGTTCTATTATTTAATATACTAAATCTATCATATACATTTCTTGGTGAAAACTTCTTTTGAAATACACCAAAGTTATGAGGAGCGTTTCCATCAAGCTTATTCCCTAGCTGTCTATTCTTTTCTATTGAATCTCTTCTAAAAGTAATTAAAGGTGCTTGCATCTTACCGTTTTTATCACGGTAATACCCGTCTTTCTGCATGGCTGCCCATCTTTCAGGAGAAGCATATACAAGAGGTACCTTTATAGTTCTACCATTTTGAGATACTTGTGGTTTAAGTACTTCATTAAAGTAAAAAAAGATAGCTTCATCAATATCCTTGATACCAATAAGGACAGGTTGTATGTTATCATTGTCAGTATCGGTTTGAAACTGTCTTTTTTTAAGATTTTCTTCGTTAGCCATATTATCTTATATCTTCTAGTCCTACTCTATCTGCTTTAGTAAGATGACAATCAACTACTATAGACATTGAACGTCCAAATCCTGAAGTACTGCTTTCTAAGTTGTAGTTATTATCTCTACCTAAGAATAACTGGTTTTCTCTTACTGTATCTACTTCATAATAGTCGTTATGCCATTTAACTATGTCTCCTACTTGAGGAACTACTGTCTTATCTTCTAGATCCTGTCTAATAAAGGCAAAAGAAGCTTCTCTACCTAAATCAGGTCCGAATTCTTTTATATCTATTACTTGATCTCCTCTAGTTATAAGACAATTAAGTTTAACTCCTTCAAAAAAGGATTTTTCAAGAGATTCTCCGTAAAGATTCATTTCTAAATCTTCAATACTAAGTTTATAGTACATAATCTCTTGTTCTATAATATCATGTAGAAGTTCTCTACCGATATTAACCATTAAACTTATATCTCTATCAGATCCGAATCTCATTTTTCTTCTATTGTTTGTTCTCCAACTTTAATACTTATAATATTACTGTATTTATCTTTAGCATTGTTCTTAAAAGCAGTAAAAGCTACTTTAGGGTCTTTTTGACTTATAATCTTTACTTTATATGTAGCTATTTTAGCATCTGCATTCTCAGAAGCTCTAGTAACTGTAGTAACTCCAGGTAAAGCTCTTAAAGCATCGTCATACCCAGTAACTCCATCATCTCCATACTGGACTTGGACCATAGCCTCATAAGTCTTAAAATCTATTTCTACTAATAACGGTAATAACTTCATTATCCTATGTATATAGTCATTGGAACTGTTTTAAGAGTCTTTTCTAGGTTCTCTCCTTCAATTGCTTGTGCTTCTAGCTGTTTTCCTCTAGAAGTTTGATCTAACATCTCTCTTAAATTAGTTATTAGGTTATCTTTTTCAGTTCTAGCATCTGCTAACAAGTCAGCCTGGTTAAGAGTAGCTTCAGAACCCGGTACAGGTACTGATTGATACTTACCTCTTACATAAGCTAGTACTTCTTTACATAAAGCAAGTGTATAATTAAAGATCCACTGTCTACCTACACTATTAATAAACGAATAAGTTGGGTTTTGATATGGTACTTCGCCTACATTAGTAATTAAATCAGTAGCATCATTAAAATTAAGTTTAGATTTATCGTTACTCTTATAATATTCGAACCACATCTTACCTGTATTGACAGGAATAGGGAATATCTTTAATTTATTGTTTATTAATTCAAAAGAGTATGCTGATTTACGTATTTGATCATTGAATTCTATACCTTGTAGTAGTTGAACGTCATAAGATACTGGCATTAACATAAAGTTTATACCTGGACTGTATGATCCGAATCCAAAAGTATCCATTAATGACTGTATACCTGTTCCAGTACCAGCATAAGGGTCAAAATACCTTTGAATAGCTGGTGGTGCTTCGTAAAATACCTTTCTTATCTCTATAGAACCGGTAATACCTTCATCTATAGCCCATTGATCTAAGTCATATTCTTGTTTAGATGCTGTAACGTTAAAAGATCCTGAATATCTTTGTACAGGTCCTCCTACCATAGCTTCAGTACCGTAGTTTTTACTAATTAATATTACACGATTAAGAGTTGGTTCAACTAATTTGTTATTTATAGCACTTCCTGTAGAAGCTCCTTCCATCGAAAGGTAATTTTCTCTAATCTTATAATTAAATACTTCATTACCATATGTTGTTACTGCTTCCTCAAAACAAGCAAATATAGAATCGTCTTGTAATTCTACATCCATAAGAGGATACCCTAGACGAGTACCGCAAAACTTAGCTACCTTTACAGCATCAGTTTGAAAATCGGTATCAGTATCATAAAATCCGAAAGGAGTAGAGCTGCCTGAAGTAAAAGTCGCAGATCCATCCCATATAGTTACATTAGCCATTTAATACAGTTTTATATAAATAGACAAAAAAAAAGAGGCCCGTTAGGACCTCTCTTTATTATTATTCTAAAGTATATCTTAGATCTGATTCAAATCAGAAATATGAATTTTACCATAGAATTCAGGTCTGATCATCTTTTTAGCATACCTTGTCATCAAACCTTTTCTTGGAGTGAAAGATTCTGGATCGTATACTAAAGGAGTCATCATTAACGGTACGTAAGGAGCATAAACCGCACCAGCTTCTAAGAATTGAGATCCTCTATATCCCATAAGAACGATGTTCTCAGTCATATAAGGGTTCTTGTATACTTGGAATCTGTTGTTTAATGCACCTACTTTTTGTACGCCCATTGCAAATTGATCCTGATCACCGTTTGTTGCAGCAGCATATCCTGGAATAGATTCTAGGATTGTAGCTACTGTTGGAGATACTACTAAGAAGTTAGCACCACCTCTCAACGTTTTTTGGTGAATCTTGTTAGATACTTTTTGGATTTTAGTACCAAGAGTTTGGAACCATTGTCCTTGAGTATTATAGAAGTCAGATGTACTTGTTGACCAAGCACTTCCTGTGTAAACTTTGTTGTTTTCAGCAGACCACTTTTCAGTTGTGTTTGCATCCAAGATCAACATATCAAGAATCTCTAGATCGATTTCCATTGAAATGTACTCACTAAGTAGTGAAGTCAATTCAGCTTCTGCATCGATTGAGTGATATGCGTTAAGATCTTGAGCAAATTCTGGAGTCCATTGAGCCTTTAGCTTTCTAGTCTTAGCAACGATCGCTTCAGATTGAAGTTGAACGTCGATTTCTGGAATAGCTAGGTTTTCAACAGCTCTGTCTGAATTAGCTTCAAAGTCACCTCTTGTATTATCAGTTGGTTGTTTTGAGTAAAGAACTTTTTCAGTTCCACCAGCATATCCTGCTTCAACCGCTGAGTCATTTACTACAAAGATTACATTGCTTCCAGATACTCTTGTGTATTCTGGGTTACCTGTAATATCAGTTGAACCAGAGAAGATTCTAAATGCTCTTGCTGCTTTTAGGTCAGCGTTTAGAGATCCAGAAATTTCTACTGTCAATACTTTGAAGTTAGCTAGAGTTTTACTAGCGTCAAATCCTACATCTTCTAGTGAAGCAGATGATGCAGCTGCAGTTGCGTTAGAGATAGTCTGCTCATTTACAGTATATCCAAACTGTCCAGCGCCATAAAGACCTCCTGAAGGATCAGTGTCTTTTGTCATTTTAGTAGCACCGTCAGTTACGTTACCGTACATATTGTCTCCGTCAGTTCTTCCGTTAGCAGTATCCCCATACTTAAAGTCTAGGTAAAATACTAGTCCAGAAGGAAGTGACATTGGCTGTACTGATACGAAGTCTTGAGCTACGATAGAAGCAAATACCTTTCTTACTAAAGGTAGAGCTACTCCAGCCCACTGCTCACCAGCACCAGCTGTAAAGCCAGTCCCAGTACCAGAAGCACCAGTGTTGTTAGCCTCGCTTACGATTTGTTTAGCTTGGTTTTCCAAGATCATAGCCATGTTAGTAGCTTTTTTCTCTTCTAACCCTTCTAACAAACCAGAAGCTTGCCATTTTTCAGCTAGTTTAGCGGAGTCAGCTTGCATGCTTTTATATCCACCTCTAGCGTCTTCTAATAGGTTATTAATTTCCATGATTATTAAAAAATATTTATTTAATTATACCAGCTAGTTTTTGCATTCTACGAACGGCATCAGATACTTCTGCGATTACCTCTGGTTTACTAGCTGTTGTTCCAGTAGCTTTACTTGCAGATCCTTTGTGTTCTTTAATAGTAGTTTCTTTCTTAGTCCCTACGTTGTCAGCAACAGTTTCAAATACTAATTTGACTTCTTTTACTGTCTCTGCTTTATCGAAAGCAGCAATAACGTTTACTTTTTGAGATTCAGTAAGATTGTTCGCCTTGAAGATTTTATTAACATAAAGTAGTTTAGCATTTAGAATGTTTACTTCATTTAATTCTTTCTGTAAGGTTGAGATAGTTTCAAGAGCTTGTTCTAGTTCTTCACTAACTGTTCTATTGATGTTTGTACCTTCAGCAGATGGGTCAGCAGACTCTTGGTTAGCTGTAGACTTTGCAGTCACATCTTCTTCCATAGTGTCTTCGTCATCTTTTTTACCTTCCTCTACTTCCTCTTCGGTAACAGATTCTAGTTCTTTTATTAATTCGTCAAGATCGATTTCGTCATCTCCAGCGTCAGCTTCGATTCCGTCTTCTCCTGGCTCTTCAATAGAAGGCTCATCTCCCATTCCTTCAATATCACCAGCATCCATATCGTCAGCAGGAGCGTCTCCGCCTACCTCTTGACTAATAATGTCTCTGATCATATCTTTGAACTGGTCAACAGATAGTTTAGAAATATCTTCGTCTCCATCAACTTCCTCTTCTTCAGAATGGTCTTCTTCATCGTGAGCTTCGTCTTCAGATTCTTCTGAATCATCCTCAGCTTCACCTATAGCTTCTTCTTCCTCTACAGGAGCTTCCTCAATTGCTTCGTCTTTCTTATCGTCATCCTTCATAGCTTCGTCCATGTCGTCGTCCTTTTTAGGAGCTTCATCCATGTCTTTATCTTTTTTAGGTGCTTCTTCGATTGACTCGTCTTTTTCGTCTTTAGCAGGAGCTTCGTTTACGTCTTCTTCAGTTTCGTTTACTACTTCTTCTTCAACAGTGGAATCTTCCATCTCTTGTAGTTTAGCAGCTAACATATCCTTCAGATGAGGTGTTAAAGTTTCTTCTAAAGCTTCCTTAGCGTTAGCAATAGCGGCTTCTCTTACAGATTTAGCTTCAGCAATAGCTTGCTTGAATAAATCTTTGTTTGCCATT
>Ga0163109_10002292_pt1 | contig 15004 bp, 15 predicted proteins | sample CRUFie1St13metaG_FD_108704 | JGI IMG/M metagenome (GOLD analysis project Ga0163109, IMG submission 108704) | Marine microbial communities from the Costa Rica Dome - CRUD Field 142mm St13 metaG | ecosystem: Environmental > Aquatic > Marine > Oceanic > Photic zone | place: Costa Rica: the Eastern... | reverse complement strand
TCCTCAGCCTCCAAATGAAATTAACGGAAAAGGTAAAAGACCTTGGAAATTTGTATGTTTGATGCGAAGACCAAACACAAATAGATGGGCTATAAGTGCCGAATTAATGGAGTATAGGCTCAATGGTGAATGTTTAATGAGTATGGTATGTGATGCTAATTTAGTAGAAGCAAATCAAACTGATTTTAATGTTTTAGATAAAAAATATTATGATTTTATACGAGAAAAATATTGGACTGAAAATTTTTGTAAACTGCCTGGCTGGGCAGAAGTTTCTGAACAATATCCACAAAGTCAGGAAAAACTTGAACAGTATAACTATGAATATCCTTTTTGGATAATCAATGATACAAATGCTTTGACCAACCCGCTGACTGATCCTGCTGTATGGAAATTTACAAATACATATTTACATATTGTAAGTGAAACATTTGTTGATGATGATGCAGGTGTGTGTTTAAGTGAAAAAATTTTTAAACCAATTTGGTATATGCAACCATTTATTGTATTTGGCACTCCACATACTCTTAGTGCTTTAAAAGATTTAGGGTACATGACATTTGATAAATGGATTGATGAAAGTTATGATTCAATTGAAAATAAAACAGAAAGATTTTATAGTGCAATAGCAAGTGTGAAGAAATTTGCAAATAATAGCAATGAAAGATTAGATGATATAATGCAGGAAATGCTACCTGTACTTCAACACAACACTCAAATATTACGTAAGAACACTACTAGTTTAACAAATTATTATATAGATACAGCAATTGATGCTTTAAAATATGAAACTGTTTCAAAAAGAAGGTTTTTAGAAATATGAGTTTTAAATTAATAATGCCAATGGCGGGAAATGGAAGTAGATTTGTTCAAGCAGGATATACTGTACCAAAGCCTATTATTGATGTTAAGGGCAAACCTATGTTTGTCAGAACAATAGAAAGCATAGGATTAGAATTTGACAAATATATTTTTATTACACGTAAACAACATGACTTAAAAAATGTTGTACTACAACATTATCCTAATGCAGAAGTTATTGAATTAGATCAACTCACTGAAGGAGCGGCATGTAGTGTAGCACAAGCTGACCCATATATGGAAAACAATGATAGTTTTTGTGTTTGCAACTGTGATCAGTTTTTTGATTGGGATAGCAGTAAGTTTGAAGAACATAAAAATAATGATGGTATGATACTACTGTTCGATGAATTGGAACGCAATCCAAAATGGAGTTTTGCAGACTATAATCCTGACAGCCAGCGTATATTCAGAGTGGCAGAAAAGGATCCTATTAGTAGTTACGCAACTGCTGGATTATATTATTGGCGAGAATGGAACACATACATGCAAAGTTTGCAGTTGATGATGGATGCTGATGATAGAACAAATGGTGAATTCTATTTGTGTCCAGTTTATAATTATACCATGAAATTAAAAGACAGTCGTATTACAGGAATAATGATTGATCAAATGCATGGAGTTGGCATACCAGAGGACTTGGATACATGGCTAAATTTATAGCACACAGAGGAAATATCAGCGGGCCACAACCAGATTATGAAAATACAATTGACTATCTACAACATGCATATTCAATGGAGTATGACGTAGAGATTGACCTAATAGGTCATAAAGGAATATTATATCTTGGGCATGACGAACCTCAAGACAGTGCTCCACTGGATTTTTTACAAAGGTCTGGTGTGTGGTGTCATGCAAAAAATCACGAAGCGGCAACATTATTAATGGGCATGAGAACACATTGGTTTTGGCATCAAGAAGATGATTTTGCTTTAACCAATCAAAATTTCTTTTGGTGTTATCCTGGAACTTATATAGATCACCCAAAAGCTGTATGGCTAAATTTTGATGGTGCAACTATGCCTACAACTAAAAATATATATGCAGTATGCGGAGATAGTGTAGATGAGAATACTAATATGTGGACCTAAGGGTAGTGGTAAAACTACACTAGCAGAGCCACTGATAGAACTTTTAAAAGATAAATGTACTGTAATTGTTGATACAGTTGATAATCAAAATCAAGTTGATGAGATAGCTCCTGAGTATATTGTTTGGATGGATACGTTAGGTGAAACTACATTTAAGCCAAACAAAGTAAATTATCATATTAGTGCGTGGTTCAGTGATACACATACACAATTAGCAGAAGTAATTACAACATATATTGCAAGAAAAGGAAAAACTACGTGATAAGTTGGGGTTGGAGCGGCATGGCACATGATGCTAGCTTGGCAGTTTTTGATAACAAAAAACTGTCATTTGCGGCACACAGTGAACGCTACAGTAGAATCAAAAACGATAAACATCTTAATAGTGAGATAATATTAGATGCACTAGAGTTTGGATATCCCGACGAAGTTTTCTTTTATGAAAGACCTTGGTTAAAGAAAACAAGACAGTTGTATGCTGGACAGTATAACTTACTTACAAAACCTTCTCCAAGAAGTGTGCTTGGAAAATTATACACTAATCCTCCACGTGTACGCACAACAACACATCATCACAGTCATGCCGCAGGAGGTTACTTTACCAGTCCTTTTGATGATGCCGCTATATTGTGTATTGATAGTATAGGCGAGTGGGAAACAATTAGTATATGGACAGGCGAAGGCAATCGTTTGAAAAAACTATGGAGTCAAAATTATCCTAACAGCATAGGCATATGGTACAGTGGTATGACACAGCGTATAGGATTGAAACCACAGGAGCATGAATACATATTAATGGGCATGTCGGCTATAGGTGATCCTAATACATACTATGATATAATTAAAGAAGACTTTATACTTAAAATGCCTACTATGCGAGACGGTAAAACTGTATTCTTACGCAACTGTCACAGAGGTTGTATGAATTGGAGACCATTGATAAACAGTGTACAAAGTTATGCTGATATAGCCGCGGCTGTACAGCGTATCTATGAAGAAATATTTTTAGGTCTTATAAGACACACAGCATATCTAACAAATGGTCGTAAAAAGAATCTTGTGCTTACTGGAGGATGTGTGTTAAACTGTGTAGCAAATCCAATTGCACATACACATTTTGATAATGTATGGATCATGCCTAATCCAGGTGATGCTGGCAGTGCTATAGGTTGTGTCCTTGCACACAAAAGTGAACACATTGATTGGCCCGGACCATATTTAGGTCATAATATAAAAGGAGAATATCCGGTTGAGAAAGTATTACAACAATTACAAACAAAAAAAATTACTGCCGTCGCAAGTGGACGGGCTGAGTTTGGTCCTAGGGCTCTTGGCAACCGTAGTATTCTTGCTGATCCCCGTGGAGATGATGTCAAGGACCGTGTTAACAGCATTAAACAGCGTGAAGCATTCAGACCATTTGCACCAGCAATACTTGAAGAACACGCAAGCGAATATTTCGATGGCTACACAGGCCCGTATATGCAATACACCGCAACGTGTAAAGATCCTACTTCGTTTCCAGCAATCGTCCACTACGATGACACCTCAAGAGTTCAGACAGTATCTAAAACAGATAATACAGGATTCAGAAAATTGTTAGAACAATGGTATAAAATTACAGGTTGTCCTATGCTATTAAATACAAGTTTAAATATCAAAGGAGAGCCATTGGTCAATTCAATAGAAGATGCACAGCGATGGACAGAAAAATACGGAGTAGAAGTATGTTTGCCAAAATAAAATATTTTTTGTTATATCCTTATTATAGATACAAAGAAAAAAAAGAACTTAAAGAACGTTTAAAAAAATTACGCGACAGAGATCCATTTATATACGAATAAACACACGGAGTTTACATGTTAGATGTAATACAGATTAGTTATTTTGAAGAAAACGCAGATGAACATTTTGAAATTCTTCAAATGTTTGCCCCTCATGCTAAACGTGTAGAGGGTGTAAAAGGCATATTCGAAGCACACAAAGCCGCGGCTAAAATAGCCGAAACAAATTGTTTTTATGTTGTAGATGCTGATGCTGTTATTGAAGAGACATTTAAATTTGATTTTAAACCTAGTAGTTCTGAAAAAGAGTATGGTCATTTCCGACAGACTGACTGTATATATACTTGGCGTAGTAGAAATCCAATAAATGATTTAATTTATGGTTATGGGGGTGTAAAGTTATTTCCAAAAAAACAATTGATGAAAGCTAAAAATTGGAATGTAGATATGACAACAACTTTAGGATGTCCTTTTGTTCCACAGTATCAGATTTCAAATGTAACAGCTTTTAATGTAAATCCGTTCGAAACATGGAAAAGTGCATTTAGAGAATGTGCAAAGTTAGCAAGTAGTATTATACCAAATGGAGATAATATAGATAACGAATACAGATTAGATATTTGGTGTACCAGAGGCAAGGACAGACCTTTCGGAAAATACAGTATAATGGGTGCTAATCAAGGAAAAGATTTTGGTACATACTATAAAAATAGTGATAAGGCACTTGCAAAAATAAATGACTTTGAATGGTTAAATGAACAGTTTACTGAAGTGACCTCAGATGAAAAAGCATTACAAAGCAATTAGAATTCCAAACGACCAAGATTTAATTGATAGTGAACAAACAACATCGATTGAATCCAAGTCAGAAATACCTTCCCATGTTCTATTGGATAGATTTGAAATACTGTATCCAAACATCTCAAGAATCGCAGATCTCAGACGTGCAGTTATTGATCAAGATCTCAGTAGTATTTTTAGATTGTGTGACGAAAATGAAGAACTTCGCAAAGCAGTAATAGAAGAAAACCCACACAGTATATTTCGTGTGTTAAAAGAATCTAAATTAAAAATTGACAACTTAACTGATATTCGTAAAACAGTTGTAGAGAAAAATTTAAACAGCTTGTTTAGATTGCTAGAACATCAAAATGGATGGCACGTTGATGACCTACGCCGTGCAATGCTAGAAGAAAACCTACACAGCTTATTCAGACTGTTTCCAGAAGATGATGCAAAAATTAGCCTATATAGAACTGCAATAGTAAACAAAAATTTAAGAAGTATATTTAAATTATTAGGAAATGATGATCTTAGAAAACTTATTGTAGAAGAAAACACATGGAAACTATGGCCCATATTAGAAAAGTATTTGTCTACACAATTTATTAATTCATTTAAAAATTTCTTTGTAAACGACATTGAAATAGACATGGATTGTTTTAGTAGAGGACAATTACAAAGTAAACTATGGGTGCTTGGAGAATTAAGAAAGTTAAAATATAGTTATAATACTGATGGAGGTATACAGAAGAAAGAAATAAATTTAGGCACAGTATTTTTATGTGCCGGTTGGTATAGCACACTTGCAACCATGTTATTTGAAAGCAATTTTAAAGTTGATAAAATTAGAAGTTTTGATATAGATCCTAATTGTGTAGACATTGCTGAAACATTTAACAAACCATGGTTTGTTGATAATTGGAAGTTTAAAGCTATTACGCAAGATATAATGGATATAGATTATAAAACTCATGTATGGGAATTCTGGTCAAACAAAAACAATAGAATGAGTAAACCTATTACAGATTCACCTGATACAATAATTAATACTAGTTGTGAACACATACATGATTTTAACAAATGGTATGATAAAATACCAGAAGGAAAATTATTAATACTACAAACAAATAATTATTTTGATTTGCCAGAGCATGTTAATTGTAGTAAAACATTAGAATCATTTAGCGATGACACTCCTATGAGTAAAGTTTTATATGAAGGCGAATTAGATTTAGAAAAATACACAAGGTTCATGAAAATTGGATACAAGTAATTTAACACTACGTGAATTGCAGTTAGAAAGTGCCAGAGCATTAAGTACTATGCAGGCTACAAATAACAATATTCATCAATTCAACAAGCAAGCACATCATAACAGTCAATTGTGGTATAAAGCAGTTATTGAGTGGTATGTAAATACATACGGTGACTTACCTAGTAAAGTAGGTCCAGGAAAAGATGTCAAGTTGATTTTAGATGTATAACTATGAAGATGTTAAAACTGTCCATTTAGAGATAACACAACGCTGTCAAGCCGCTTGTCCAATGTGCGATCGTAATATGAATGGTGGAAAAGATAATCCACATATTACAAACGCTGAACTAAGTTTAGAAGACTGTCAACGTATCTTTACACCCGCATTTATATCACAATTAAAAAATATGTACATGTGTGGCAATCTTGGAGATCCTATTGTTGCACGAGATAGCCTTGAAGTATTTGATTATTTTCGTGCAAACAATGAAAAAATGTGGCTGAGCATGAATACAAATGCAGGAGCAAAACCAGTAGAATGGTGGCGTGAACTTGCTAAAGTATATGGTCGTATGGGTGCAGTAATTTTTAGTGTCGATGGCTTGCGTGATACAAATCATTTATACAGACAAAATGTTGTATGGGACAATGTAGAACGCAACATGCGAGCATTTATAGATGCTGGTGGTAGAGCTCGTTGGGACTATATTATATTTGGGCATAACGAACATCAAGTCGAAGAAGCAGAGCAGTTAGCACAAGACTGGGGAGTTGAACGCTTTCAAAAGAAAAAGTCTGCAAGATTTATTACGGTTAGAAGCCACGCCAAAGATTCACACCAAGCACAAAATCGCAAAGGGCAAGAAACACAATTAATAGAAAAACCTAAAAAACTTGACAATCAGAACCTAGCATTATTAAAACAAAAAGAATTAGAAAAAACATACGGTAGTATGAAAGACTACTATGATAGTTGTAGCATAAAATGTAAAGTAGCTGAAGAAAAGAACATCTTTATCACAGCAGAAGGATTGTTAATGCCTTGTTGTTGGACAGCAGGACGCATGTACAAGTGGTGGCATAAAGATCCACGAGTAGAACAAATATGGGATTATATAGATCGTGCAGGTGGCAAACAAGGCATTGATGTAATAAAAAATGATTTACAATCAGTAGTAAATGGCAGTTTACTTAAAGACATACAAAACAGTTGGAATTTGCCTAGTATTGAACAAGGCAAATTAGGAGTTTGTGCTATGAAGTGTGGATCAGAATTCGATCCATTTGCGGAACAGTTCAAATAATGTTTTACAAATTCGACACTATCAAAAAGATAGAAATTGACTGTACAAGTTATTGTAATGCTTTCTGCGGTGCTTGTGACAGAAACGTCGATGGAGGAGAGAATCAACCTAATCTAAAGTTAAATCATATTGACTTACAAGATTGGCGCACATTTGTTACAACAAATGATTTGTCTAACATACAAGAAATTATTTTCAATGGTAACTTTGGTGACTTTAGTATGCACCCACACTTTATTGAAATGATGGAAATACTTGCTGAAGTTAAAACAAATGTATATTTAAATTTAAACACAAATGGCGGCGCACGTAATACAAAGTTTTGGCATGATCTCGCTGTGGTATTACAAAAGTTTGCTAAACATGATATAAAATGGGGCATTGACGGACTTGATCGGAATCATGATGTGTATAGGCGTGGCATCGACTGGAAGAAGCGTATAGACAATCTATGTGCGTTCAACAATGCTGGTGGTAACAGTATATGGAAATGTATTGTATTTGACTACAACAAAAACGAGATAGACGAAATAAGTGATTTTGCAAAAACTATTGGGTGTGTTGCATTTCAAACAAATCGTAATAGGTCTATTCCTCTTCGAATGAAAGCATACAAAGATTTCCCGCAACAGGAACTTACTAGTCCTGATTTGAAAACATTCAATAAATTTTATAAAAGAAAAGATAGATTCAAATTAGAAGTAACGACACCTCCAACAAATGCAAAAAAAGCATTTGGAGATTACTCATGTCCATATGCACAAGAAGGAATGATACAAATTGATCCTTGGGGAAAAGTATGGCCATGTTGTTATATAAGTGGACGACAAGTTGATCGTAATACAAACTTCAATTACAGTAAATATATAGATAATCATATTACGAATAATTTAGAAATTATTTGTGAGATGTTTGTTGATGATCTTACTATGGCTTGGAAGCTCAATAGTATTGATACCTGCAACAAGTGCGGAGGTAAACAAAAACCTGCACCTATATACAATATGGCTACTGAATGAAAAACTGTGCTCTTACACATAATGGCTTTAATATTGATACAACAGGTCGTGTAGGGCATTGCTGTATACAAAAGCGTGATATCCGAGTAGATTGGGACACAGTAGATGACATTAACGATTGGTACAAAAGTAATTCATGGTTGAACAATGTACGCAAAGACTTAGAAACTGGTATAGAAAATACGGCATGTGAAAGTTGTTGGCATAACGAACGTAATGGTAGACAAAGCAAACGACACAGAGTCAATCAGCAATACGGCTACTCCAATCAAAGCATAAAACACTTGGATCTGAGACTCAGCAATAAATGTAATCTACAGTGCAAAATGTGTAGCGGTGGTTTCAGTGATCAGATAGTAAACCTAGCATTAGAACTTAAAACCAACGGTGTTGATAATGATTTATTAAATCATATTCCCAATCAAAAATTAGAAGTCAATATAAAAAAGTTATTAGATCTTGTGTTAGAATTACCTGATCTACAAACAGTTAGATTTGCAGGCGGCGAACCATTTATTATGCCTGAAGTAGAAGAATTTTTGTATAAGTTAGTTGAACAAGACAAAACAAATTTAAAAATAGAATTTATAACCAACTGTACTAGTGCAAAAACTCGTATACTTGAAACATTAGAAAAGTTTCGTAAAGTAGAACTAATGTGCAGTATTGATGCTGTGGGTGATGCACTAGAGTATCAGCGTTATCCTGCACGTTGGAAAACAATAGAACGCAATTTTGTAAAAATGTACAACAGCAAGTGTGTGGTATCACTTACACCTGTTGTCAGTTTATTGACCTATCATAACATGCCTGAGTTTTTTGCCTGGGCTAATAATTTTCCTCAAGCAAGAGTTGGCTACAACGAAGTTAATTGGCCTAGTTTTTTAGACTTTAGATTAATACCACTTGACACTAGAACAGAATTTTACCGAGAATTATCTGATGTTGAGTTTATAAACGCAAATTCTAACTGGATTACATTCCAAACTAAAACCATGTACGAACACAAACAAATAAGTACAATAGAAAGAAGTCTATTAAAACACTATAGCGAAGACATCTGGGACTATCGTTGTAATATAAAGTTTCTAGACGCTTATCCCTGGGCAGAACAATTACTATGAACAGACTATTTAAAATAGAAACACGTAACAACATTATGGCAGTAGATTGGATATTGTCTAATGTTTGTAATTACAAATGCACATATTGCAGTCCAGACAGCAATGGAGGAGATTTATATTGGCCCGATATTGAAAACTGTAGAATAGCAATCGAGCGTATAACAGAACAAAGTTCACACGATCATAGAATTTATACTATACTAGGAGGAGAACCTACAGTTTGGAAAAACTTTACTCGTTTGTCAGAGATAATTAAAGAAATAGATCCTAACAGTGTTGTTAATATTCTCACAAATGGCAGTAGAACAATAAAGTGGTGGAATAGAACAAAACCATATCTAGACAAAGTTAGTATCAGTTATCATCATGAACAAGCAGATCCAGATCATATAATTGAAGTAGTAAAAGAAATTAAAAACGATTGTCAGACCAATATACAAATGTTAATGGATGTAAATCATTTTGACAAATGTGTTAGTATTTTTGAAAAGTTAAAAGACAATACCACAGTTCCAATACAACTAAAAAAATTGCAAGTTAATTTTGGCGGTAAAGAATGGATGGATTATTCAGAGGAACAAATTGAACAAATCAAGCATCTACACAAACAAACAGCTCACCGACCTACTTCAAAAAGAAATATTACAAGTTTTGGTATTAACTGCTACTATGAAGATGGTACGATCACACAAGAAAATAATCACGATTTGATTCAAGCAGGAAGAAATAAATTTGAAGGTTGGGCGTGTAATATTGGACAAGACCTTGTGGTTATCACAGCTAACGGTAATGTTGTTCCTGCTAATGCTTGCAATAATCAAGTTATTATGGGCAATATAAAAACAGCACCCAAAAAATTAAACTTGTTAACGGATCCAATTATTTGTGCTTACAAAGAATGTACCTGTGGAACTGATATTGAGATTGATAAATGCATTATTTAAAAGATCCAAAAGTATTACAGTTTGAAATTAGTAGTAACTGCAATGCCAATTGTATTGGTTGTAGTAGGGCCGATCCTTTTGATGAATTAAAAATTAATCCATTAATTGTTAAAAATAAATTCATGAGTTTGGATTTGTTTGAGCGTATTGTATTAGCAGACAGCTTTGAGCACATTGAAGAAATACAGTTTTGCGGTAGTATAGATGATGCGCCTATGCATCCAGACTTTTTAGAAATGTTAGAGTTTTTAGTAGGATTAAATCGTCACCATATTATAATACACACCAATGGTGGTATGCGTAAACCTGATTATTGGGCTGACATGGCACGTGTGCTTTCTGGAAGTAGATATTCACTTAATTTTAGTATAGATGGACTTGCTGACACCAATCATATATACAGACGCGGAGTACAGTGGGATAAACTTATGGACAATGTCAGTGCATTTATCGGTGCTGGTGGTAATGCACACTGGCAGTGGGTTATGTTTCCATGGAATACACATCAACTTCCCCAAGCACGTGAGCTTGCACGTGATATGGGCTTTATTACATTCATGGAACGCAATGACACTTGCTTGGATAATAGAGACTTGCAGGAACTACATGATTGTGTTGAGCAGGAACAAATGAGAGCAAACTGGAATTGGAACAAGTATTTACACAGTATGAGCGACCCTAGTGATTACAACGGAGAAATATATTGCAAAACTGGTAAAGATGAACTATCATATTTTATAGCACATACTGGTGAAATATTCCCTTGTTGTTTTCTTTACAATGTTCGCTATCAAGTAATTAATTATCCAGAGCACAATTTACGATACAGTAACACATATGGAGAAAATTGGAACAATGCTAACTATCATGACGTAGACGATATTGTACAGCACCAGTTTTTTCAGCATGACTTAGTGTCAAGTTGGGCAAACCGTGATCATAGTAGATTAGAGCCCACTGCATGTAATCCTATATGCACTACCACTTGTATTAAATCTAAACGTGACTGTTGGGAAGTAGAAAACCGTTCAATTAATTTGGATACACAGGAAATAAAATTATCACGTAATATGTGGGGCAGTTAACAGTGGATAATGATATTAAAAAAGCAGAACCAAGTAAAACATTTTGTATCTTACCATGGGTACATTTAAGCACACGGCCCGATGGACAAATGCGAGTTTGTTGTACTGCTAACGCTAGTAGTGTAGGTCCTACAAATGACAAAGTACATGGTGGTCAAATTGGTGTACTTAAAGATGAAATGGGCCGTCCTAATAATCTAAACGTTAGTGATTTTTTATCGAGTTGGAACAGCACATACATGAAGAATGTGCGTAAACAAATGCTTAATGGAGAAATACCTCCTAGTTGTGCTAAATGCTTTAAAGAAGAAGCCGCAGGACACAGCTCAAAACGTATATGGGAAACAAGATACTGGAGCGAACGTGTTGATGTTGACCGTTTATTAGAAAACACACAAGATGATGGTAGTGTACCTCCTGAGTTGACTTATATTGACTTGCGTTTTGGAACAAAGTGTCAGTTAGCTTGTGTAATGTGTAGTCCACATGATAGCAGTGGCTGGATAAAAGATTGGATGGCAATACATCCACATGTACAAAATAAAAGTTTAAAAGAAAACATGGGATGGGATAACAAAGGCAGTAGTAATGGCAGTAGTTATAATTGGCATAAAAATAATCCTATGTTTTGGGAACAATTCTATGAACAGATGCCACACATGAAGCAGGTATATTTTGCTGGTGGCGAAAGTTTAATTATTGAAGAACATTATGAAATATTAGAAGAAGCAATTAGGCAAGGCATTGCAGGTGACTTAGAACTACGCTATAATTCAAATGGAGTTGAATGGCGTGATGATTTGTTTGATCTATGGAAACAATTTAAACTGGTACGTTTTCATTACAGTGTTGATAGTATACATGCTATGAACGATTATATACGTTATCCAAGTGAATGGAAACGCACAGAAGAAGTATTTCATATATTAGATACACAGACCAGCAACAATGTAGAAGTTACAATAGCCTGTGCAGTGCAAGCTCTGAATGTTTATTATTTGCCAGATTTTATAAAATGGAAATTAAAGCAACGTTTTCATAAAATCAACATGTGGCCTTTTGGCGCTGGTGGAATCAACTATCACTTTGTTTATCATCCAGCACATTTAAATGTAAAAGTATTACCTAATTGGTTTAAAGTTGAATGTAGACGCAAATACGAAGAATTTTATCCTTGGTGGGAAGCTAATTGGGAATTAGGTATACCAACTTGGCACCAAGGAAAAGTAAACAAAGAGCAGTTTATGAGTGCTGGATATGGATTAAATAGACTAGAGGGTATGTTAAAATTTATGGAGAGCGAAGACTGGAGTGTGCGTTTACCAGAGATGAAAGAATTTATAGCTCTTTGTGATAAACAGCGTGGTAATAGTTTTGCAGAAACATTTCCTGAAATGAAGGATATATTTAGAGATGTCTGAACGTCTTGACATGTTAATTTGTGTTGTTCCTAAGATATTCCCTGATGCACCTACAGTAGGTCCAGCAGTTCTTAAAGCACATCTGAACGATGCTGGCTTTAGTTGTGAAGTTATAGATTTAAACATCAAATTGTTTAACGAATTTGCAAAACACGGAGATGAAAAACAATTTTTTGATCAAGATGCCGCTTTTAGGTGCAGAGAAGTAGACAAAATCAACGAAGTATTTGGAGAAAATTATAAAAAGTACAAATATGTTTTCGACGAATGGATGGATTTATTTAAACAAAAAAATCCTATGTGGATAGGTTTAAGTTTATTAAGTTCAATGAGTACTGCGGTTGCTATCAAGCTGAGTCAACTTATACGTGAACATTTGCCTGAAACTAAAATAGTTTGGGGCGGGGCAGAAGTAACTGTAGGTAGAACTTCCAATTATGTAGAACAAGGTTTAATCGATCATTTTATCGGAGGCGATGGCGAAATACCCATTGTAGAATTATTAAAAGGCAATAACGAACACAAAGGGATTGATGATAACGCACCTTATCAGATGATCGATTTAGATAGTGTAAAGATTCCTAATTATGATGACATTGATTGGGATGAATACAAGTTTGCTGTACAACCCAAGCCTACATACATAACAGGCAGTAGAGGTTGTGTTAAACGCTGTGATTTTTGTAATGTTTATGATATTTGGCCCAAATATGTTTTCCGCAGTGGAAAAAGCATTGCTGAAGAAATTATTACCGTAAAACAAAAGTATGACAGGACAACTTTTAAATTCACCGATAGTCTTATAAACGGAAGTATGAAAGCATTCAGAGAAATGTTAACCATACTAGCAGACTACAATAATTCTAGAAAAACACAAGAAGAAAAAATACAATGGCACAGTCAGTGGATTGTGAGAAATTATCGTCAAAGTCCTGAAGAAGATTATCGACTTATGAAAGAAAGTGGGTGCTATGCACTTGATGTTGGAGTTGAAAGTTTTAGTCAAAATGTAAGATGGGAATTGGGTAAAAAATTTACAGATGAAGATATGTGGTGGTGTTTTGATATGCTACAAAAATACAAAATGCATCATACACTTCTTATGTTTGTAGGACATCCTTTTGAAACAAATGAAGATCATCAAATCACAGTGGATACAATTAAAAAACTAAGTGAAAAAGGTTATACATCTGCTAGGCACGATGGCAAAAAATTAATGTACATTAGTATGGCAAACACTATGATGCTAAGTGATGATACTCCAGTTTGGAACAAAGTAAAAGATGAACTAGAATACTGGCACAATGATTGGAATTGGAAATTCAGAGACAATACACTTGATGTGAGACTCAACAGACTACTAGAAGCAAATGACTTGCTAAAAGAACTTGCAGGTCAGGACAAAACGTGGATGGTAAATAAAAAAATTGAAATGATCAGACGGAGTTATAGTTGATGCCCCAATGTAATGCATTGACTAATCATATGTGTGTGACAGTTACTGGTAGTTGGCGTCCTTGTTGTAGATTTAATAAATTTAATTTTGTTGACATAGAACAAAATGATTTTGAATACTATAGACACACTGATTTTTATCAAAATATTATCCAAGATATGTCCAATGGCTGGTCTGAAGGTTGTAAGAAATGTATGAAAGAAGAAGAACGTGGTCAAACTAGTTTACGACAGGTTATAAACAGTTTTACATCTGGTGGTCCAGATGTTGAATACATTGAGATTAGTTTAAGCAATAAATGTAACTTAGCTTGTAAAATGTGTTCACCTTCTTACAGCACATTTTGGCACAAAATAGTACAGGAGAATCCACAACTTAAACAATATCATCACATAAAAGCACTGCCAGAAATTAACGTAGAAAAAATATTTTCAACTGTTAATTTAAATAAATTAAGAAAAATAAAATATCTAGGAGGTGAACCTTTTATTACTCCAGAGATAAAACATCTGTTCCAGTACTTGGAAGACAAAGGCATAATACAAAATATTGTGTTGGAATGCAATACCAACTGCACATTGTTTCCAGAAAAATGGTTACACTACTTGGATAAATTTAAAAAAGTAATAATGGAACTTAGTATAGACGGAATAGGTGTTGTCAATGATTATATTAGATATGGCAAAACCTGGGATAGTGTAGAACCAAATATTGTTAAGTGGTGTAACTATTCTAAAAACAGTAATACAACAGTTGATATGTACAGTACGATACAAGCATATAATTTACATGATATGCAAAATGTTAAAAATTATTGTGATATGCTAGGAATCAAACATTTTGGTAGCTTGTTGGTCACGCCTGACTTTTTGAG
>Ga0163109_10002291_pt1 | contig 15005 bp, 11 predicted proteins | sample CRUFie1St13metaG_FD_108704 | JGI IMG/M metagenome (GOLD analysis project Ga0163109, IMG submission 108704) | Marine microbial communities from the Costa Rica Dome - CRUD Field 142mm St13 metaG | ecosystem: Environmental > Aquatic > Marine > Oceanic > Photic zone | place: Costa Rica: the Eastern... | reverse complement strand
TGCTCCGTGAGTTGAAGGATTAGACACAAAGTCCCAACAGACTAACTCAAAATCAGGTTGTACTTCTAATTGACCTTCATTTGTTTGTTGTACTGATCCAGTACCTCTAGATGAAATACCAATAGTATGACCAGCTTTAATAATTTCTTTTACAATGTTACCTGCAGGAGTATTTAGTAACTCTACTTTACCCATTAAGTCATCTCCCTTCCAATATAGATCTTTTACTATATGTGAAGCATTCTTTAGTGATACTACAGGAGATTCTGGATGATCTAATTCACCGAAAGCATTACCTCTCTTTACGAATTCATCCATATATTTCTTAGCTTCTCTTTCTAAGATTTCTTTTTTATATACACGACCGTTTTGGTTCTCTGCAGATGCTCTCTGCATAACACCTTCTACCTCGAATACTCCAGGCTTGTTTTTAGACTCTCTAATAGTCGGTCTAAATGGTGTTACATCTACTAATAGTTGTGCCATGTTATTTCTTTTTTTCGTTTACCGGGCTATATACTGTTTGTTTAGGAGCTTCCTGTTGTACGTATCCTCTATCAACGTCTGCTTGAGATATTTTTTTAACTTGAGGCATTTTTAAACCACCGTGAAACTGAGCCTTTGTTATAGGTCTTAAGTCTCTTTTGAAAGCATTCTCGATTGATGGAGTAATAAAGGCTCCTACTTTTAAACCTTCTTCATTTCTAACTTCTCCTAAATCATCATAGATCTTTTGAATCTTACCTCTTGTCTTGTCATAGAAAGATTCTATTTCTGTAACGACGTTTTGTAGTGCAATAATAGCTGGTTTTAATCCATCGAAAGAACCGTACTCATCTGCAATCTTAGCTAAATCGTTAGTTGCAGCTTCATTTATCATTTCGTCTTCAAGTGACTTAGTTATTATAGCTTTTACTGCTTCTTTTAATGTTTCGTTTTTTTCGTTAACATCAAAAGGATTAACAGGTCCGTCAGAATCCATGTAAGCTTGTATTACTTTAAGACTTAACATATATTCATCTGCAATACCGGCTATTACTTCAGCAGCTTCTTCTCTTTCTTCAAATCCTGATTCAGCAGCTCTATCACTAATTATTCCTTTGATGATATCCATATCACCTCTACCTTCTTTTAGTCCTCTAAGTCTACTTTTATCTCTACCTTTGAATCTAGAAGGTTCTGATTCTATTTCTTTTTCTCCTCTTCTAGTATATCCTGCTAATTCATCTACATCGTTATATAGACCTATAAGTCCAAAAGCTTTTTTAAGGATAAGTATATGCTCTGGTAGTAAAAAGCCATTATCGTTATCGTAGTCTTTTTGTAATGTTCCGTCAGCAGCAAGTTTATCATATGTATCCATTGCAGCTTTAACTGCTTGACTTGTTATACTCCCCTTATATTTTTTCAAATGTGCAGCTATTTTATTAACAGGCATTTCAAAATGTAAACGAGCATTACCAGGTGCAAATAAATCACCTATAAGTTCGTGAACTAAATCTTCATCATCTCCAGGAGCTTCATTTACTTCTTTACCCATAGCTTTTTTTATAGCTTTATCTTTAGCAGCCATATAATCATCTGAATCTACATCTCCATCTCCGTCATGATCTTTACCTTTCTTTTCAGATACTCCAGATGTTTCTTGAAATATATCGAACATATCACTCTCAAAAATACCGATAGTCAGTTTAAATTCTTTACCTTTTGGTGCATTATCACCATAGTACTCGCCTTCATAAGAAACGGGATCATAATTGGCAACAAAGTCAGGGTCCTTTTTGTATTCTTCAAAGTCTTTATATAAATCTTTTCTCATTTCTTCAAACTCATCAGCTGCTTCTTTAGCTGACTGGGTTCCTAAATCTTTAGTTTGACCATGTCCCATACCGGCTGTTCCACCATCCGTTTCTAGAATATGAACATCTTTAGTCATATCTATACCTGCTTTTTTAAAAGCCTGATGAACTGGATAATCAGCTGCCTCGTAATTTTCTATTGCTTCATTTACTTTCTTTTCATCAACAGAATCTCTATTTACAGATTCATATTCATCATAATTAGACCAAACATCGTTGATATCTTTAGCATCTATCTCACCACTAAAAATATCATCTTTATGAGTTTTAATAAAATCTAAAGCGTCTTGATTAGATACTTTATATCCTGTATCTGGATGACCGTTTATAGTTAAGAAGTCTATAATATTTCTTAAAGCCATCTTTCTATCATGATTAGATGCTCTTTGTCCTGGTATACCTGGTTCAGTTGGAATAGGATCTGCTTCATTCATTTTATCTCCTGAATAAACATTCATCATTGATAGTTTATCCATCATCTGATCTATCATAGAACGTATACCTGTGTTCTTTATAGTCACCCATTGGTTAGATTCATCATCCCAAATGTAGCCGTAATCAGCTCCCATACCATCTATTTCTTCAGCAATCTCTCTTGCTCTTTCTTCAGCATCATCATCTAATACTATCTTCTTTGGTGGGTCTTGATGAGTTTGAGATATTTCTCCTGTATCAGCATCCATACCAGTAATATAGCCTTTCATAGCAATATCTTTGGCTAGATCATCATTATTATAATGAGCTTCTAATCCTCTACCTAAATTTGAAGGGTAACCGTCATAATGGTTATACGTAGTAGTTAATCTATCACCGCTTAAGAATCCTACTAATGCTCTAGTTCCTTCAACTAATCTTTCTTTTCTTTCTTTTAACGTAGCTTTTTTCATATCGTTAAAAGTATCTTTTTCTAGCTTTCCTCTTTTAGTCTCTTTGTAACCGTCGTGTTTGTCGACTTTAGAAGATTCTCCAGATATAAGATTATAATAATGTAAAGGATCTTTTTTAAGATTTTTTATAGCCTTCTTTTTGGCTTTTTCAATATCTTCTTTTGCTACTTCTCCTTCAGATTTAATCCCCATTGCTTCTAATTCTATATCAATAGATCTTCTCAATGAATCATCTGAGTATTTAGAAGTATCATCTTGTTCAACTTTAATTTCGTTGATCAAGTTATAATTTTTTAAAATCTGTACTGTATCTGAGTATCCGTTAGCCGGGGATACAAACTGAGGAAAAGCGAGTTTCATTTGTCTAACGAATTCGCTCTCTGCCATCATACCTTCATTGACGGCTTTATATTTTTCTTGTGCGGTTACTTGTCTCATTATACTTCTTTATATCCTTGTTTTTTAAGTGCTTTTTTAGCTTTCTTATCCTTGCCAAACGCAAAAGGGGTATGATACCCTGGTGTAGCAGCGGAAGTGTTAGCCTCTTCTAATTCTAGCATTACTTCTTTAACTAACTGAACAAGTTCAGATCTCTTCATATTATAGAGACTTAAGTTCGTTAACTAAATCGTAATACTGCATTAAATTAACTAGATGATTGTCAGTAATTCTCTCTTTGTTAGTAAGAGGCACAATTGCTTTAGATACTTCATCTAGCTTGATTTTTACTACTTCGTCTTTAACTTTAGAAGATAACTTACTAACTTCCTTAGATATCTTACCTAATTCTTCGTTAATAACATTGCGTAAACGTGTTTGTGAGTTAACTGAAGTAATAAATTCTTTTAGTATGTTTTTTTGCTCTGGTAATAAGTCTTTATATGTATCATTAAACTTTTCCAGTAATATTTTAAAAGTAAGAAGTTTTAAGTCTTTGTCATACTTGGAATACTCTTCAATTAAAGTATCTTTAACCTCTTCTTTATTTTGTTTCTTAGTTGTTAGGTGCTCTAATAATGTAGATTTAAAGTTAACTAAATGAATTGGGTCAACTATATTATCATTATTTTGAGCTTCAAGTAAACAGTATAATGACGCTAATGCCTTGTAATCAGCTGTCTGAATAGCAAAGAATTCATCTATATTATAACTTTCCTTAATAGATGATATTAAGTCATATTTTTGTTTTCTTAAAACTTTTTGATCTAATTTTCTAGAAATTTCTGTTATTGTAGACAGAATTGTTTCAGCCTTATTTTGGCCTATACCTTTATTCTTTAGAATGAATTCATAAAGTTTGAATTCACGCACTAAAGCTGTTTTACCTGTGAAATGCTTTTTTATAATAGAAACCGCTTCAGACTCTTTATTATTAAGAGTATCAGCAGCTATCTGCTTAACAAGCAATTCAAAGATAAGACCAGTATTTTTATACTTTGAATGTTTTATTTTCATTATACACGTTTACTATATATAAATATGCGTTAATTACCTAAATCCTTAATATTGTCTTCTTTAAGCATATCAGCCTCTTCAGCTTCCTTAGCATCAAATACAATATTCTTTAGCATATCCTGATTTTTAGCATAAACAGACTTAGTAGAAGTATTTTCCATTACGTTTTCGTTATCAGATGGAAAACCTCCATGCATACCGTGTACACCTAGAGGATCACGACCTCCTAATGGATTATCATTAGTTCCGTAAACAGAAGCTTTTTCTGTTGGTCTTCCGCCTTCAGGGCCAGGTTGACCCCATTCTTGGTCTTTTTCTACTTCTGAATATCCTGGTGGTAAAGCTCCTGGTTCTCCACCTTTAGGAGTTGCTACTGATCTTCTTCCGTACATAGAAGCTAAATCATGTGGCGTACCGTAAGTCATACCAGACTTAGCAGGATCATTACCTTCACTTTCTATCTGTGCTATTCTAAATGCACGTTTAGTGTCTTCTCTTACAAGATCTCTCATTTCAATATACTGATCTTCAGACATACTAAATATATTCTCATAAATGTAATCTGTAGAGAACATTCTAGTATCTTTCATCTGAGCAGCTAAATCTACCTTTTCTTTAAGTAGAGCTACTTTTTCCTGATCAAAGATGATAGAAGGTGTAGATAATCTAATTTCAAAATTAGTTAATGATTCTCCAGTAAAACCTTGTGTGTATAAATGTACTAGGGCTATTCTTGTTAGCTCAGATTCTAGTATCTTTTGTATTCTTTCTACTGTTCTAGCGAATCTAATATCTTCAGCTGCTAAAGTTGCTTTACCTTGTAAGTCACCTTCGTAACCAAAGTAAGCTTTAGGAATTTTTAATGCAGCAAATAACTTAGATTGTAAGTATTGAACGTCCGTAGTACCGTCATAATCTAAACCTTTAGTAGTTTCAATTCTAGTAGAGTTATCTCCACCTCTAACAGGAAGATAGAAATCTTCCATCATATTCTGCATATTGAACTTAAGGTTATATTCTCCTGTATTTTGATCTACATAAGGAGTTTTTTTCATTGTGTTGATAGTCTTTTGCATAAACTGATCAACTTCTGTTGGAGGAATTGAACCAACATTAATATAGAACATTCTCTTTTCTGGTGCTCTCATGATTCTATGAATCAACATAGCATCTTCCATTAAGTTAACCTGCTTATAAATTTTTCTAGCAGGCTCTAAATAAGAACGTCCGTAAGGTAAATAAGAAGTATCTGATAATAATCTAAAGTGAGCTATCTCATAATTATCAAATGTGATAGACTTCTGATTTGGTCTTTTTCTATAGTTAGGATCTGATGCTGCAGTAATCCCGTCTGGTTCTAATTGAAAGTAAACCTTAGCAGGATTTTCAGGATCAGTTCCTTCATGCCTAATCATATGATAGACAGTATATGGTAACACGTTATATACTCCGAACTTCTCTGCTATCTCTAGCTTTAGGAAAAAGTCTCCGTATTTAAGCATATTACGTGTCCATGACCATAAATTAAACTCAACGTTTAATACGTCATAGAAGAGGTTATATAACACTCTTTGAATATTTTCATCAGATGATTTTACAGTAACTATTTCTCCTTGATCATTCTTAATAGTTGCCTCATCTGAGATGATGTCTAATGCTGAAGCTATAATAGGATCAGTATCCATTGCTTCATAATCAGCATAAAGCTGTACTCTTAATGTTTGGTAATTAAGATTAGGGTTATATACGTTTCTTGCATTATGAACGTATAATCTGTTAAATCTATCGATTAACGAATTTGTTTGGTATTTTCCAGTTGTCTGTATTTGATTAACATCAGCGACCTTTAGTTGGTCCCCACCTATGTTACGTATTACTACGTCAGATGAGAATAATCTTGCTAATCTACCAAATAGTGAAGTATCCGCCATAGGATATTAAATTTATATATAAATAGTCTATTTTAGTAACCAAGAGATATCTTCTTGACCTCCGGGTGTATCTACAATATAAGGATTTTTTTGCTGACTTCCAACTGATTTAATAACTGCTTGGTTCCTTGAGTTTAAATTACTAAAAGAAGACAGTTGAGCTCTAGCTAAATCTATTCCTTGTTGTCTTAATCTTAATGCTGTATCTCTTACATAAAGTGCAGTTGCACATGCCATAAGTAAATCATCATTATATCTATCTTGAGCTTGAGCTTTACCGTTTTTCCAAACAAATACTCTCATTTCGCCCATTAATCTCTTTGATTGAATAGTAACTGATTTCTCTCTTATATATTCAATCATCTTTGCAATAACTAAAGGTCTTGTTCTAGCTGACATTGTAAAACCAGGTACAAGCTTATCTCTTTCGTATTTATGCATATAGGATTCTACAGTTTCCATATTTGAAGTAGCACTATAATATAGGTTACGGTACTCTCTTTCTAAAACAGCTTCAATTGTAGCCCATCCAATATTAGCGTTTTCTACCACTAATAATGCTTCATTATATTCTGATGCTATACCTACTAAGAAGTTCCCAAAATCTTTAGGTGATAACTTACCTTTATATTCTGCTACTTGAACACAATTTTCTATATCAAATATATGAAATGCAGAGTAGTCAGTAGAATCTCCTCTAGCAACATCGGCAACTACCATATAAGATTTAGTATAATCTACTCCTTCCCATACCCATAAGTTACCATCAACACCTCTTCTTTCCATTGGATCTTTTTCATAAGTCTCTTCGAAGAATTTCATATCATCAGGCTCAAATACTGTATCACCAGAAGCTAAAAAGTCACAATCACATTCCTGACCGGCCATTCTAGGACCTAAATCTGAGTCTTGTTGCTCTCTCCATTTTTCATCTCTTTCAGGATGAACTGTCCATGGAAGTCTAATAGGTAAGAAACTATTTTCTCCAGATTCAGCTTTTTCCCAAGTTAAATGAAACCAGTTACCAATACCGTTAGGTGTAGATAAAGCCATACATTGACCACCGGTAGCTAAGGTTTGTTGTGCTGCAGTAAATGTCTCTTCAATATTATCAATGAATGCTGCCTCATCTATTAGTAGTAACGATACCGCTTCTGATCTTGCTGCATCTGCATTAGATGATTTAGCTGTTATTTTAGATCCATTTTTTAATCTTAATGATAATTTATTTTTTTCTAAAGCTGGTAGCCTTAACCATTTAGGTAACTGATCATACATAAACATAGTTTTAGTAACTAAGTTACGTGCAGTTGCTTGAGTAGTTGCTAATGCTAATACGTTCTTATCTTTATGAAATAACATCAGCCATAATGAATATGCTGAAGCTAAAGTTGATATACCTAACTGTCTTGACTTAAGAGTAATAATATATTGTTCATCTTTAAATAAATGTAATACTTTAGACTGAAAAGGGTAGAGGTTAAATAAAATACGTCCACGAGTAGGGTGCTGTATATAACAGTACTTCTTCATGAAGTAGGCCGGATCTTTAGCACACTTTATATATTCTTGTGCTATTATTTTTTTTATATTTTGACTCATAACTTTTAAATATCTAGATCGTTATAATCTATAGAAAGATAGTTAGCTCTAGACGTTACTTTATTTTTAACTGATATAGGAACTGTTCTAATTGTTATTCCTCTACCTGTGTATCCATCTGTTTGTGTTGCTTTTGATGCGTTTCTTTCAAACTGTATTATCGGCTGGTCTTCATCATCAAAATCCGATGCCTGATTATATACCTTAGTAGCTGTTATAGTAAGCACACCATTTTCAAATTTAAAATCATCATCTTCAAATGTACGCTGTACTACTGAAGCATTATCTGAACCAAAAGCCATAGATTCAAAATCTAAACCAGGAGCATTCATAACATGTATTCTACCGTAAGGTATATTATTTTTAGGATTCATCATTATTAGTAACCTAGGATTTTCTTTATCAGGTACTAACTTTAAATCGTCTCTTTTACCTTCATACGCATCTCCCATAATTTTATGAAAAATATTACCATGGGTTTTCATAGCTGAAGACCATCTAAATGGTCCATCTTTTTTTATCGAGATACCTTTTTCACCTCCTGATGTTAAGAGTTTAACGTCGGCTTTTTTGTTGCCTCCGCTTTCTCTTCCTACTCCTGCTGCTCCGTTAACACCTTTGTATTGTAATGATTTATTTGAACCCTTAAAGACTACTGTTATTTCACCTTCTAGTTCTACTCTTTCTTTGACTTTATTGACTACTATGTCTTCATTTTCTAGCCCAGCATCTCCTACGGATGTTTGTGCTTTATGAATAATTTCTATTCCTTCTGGTGTTTTAAATCCTCCTGCGCTTGAACCTTTTATAAGGTCTTTTTCATATCCTAAATCTTTTAAGGAATTAAATACTTCTTGTCTAGGTCTATCTGTATAAACTATAATCCTATTTTTTGCGTGAGCTTTTATCTCATCATCTTTAAGACCTAATTTTTTAATAAGTTCTCTACCTAGTTTTTGAGCTTCAGGGGAAAGATATTCTATAGGTTTTTTTGCTTCAGATAAGTCAAAACCAAACAAAGATTCAAATATCCTCATATCTTCTCTATTGTTGATATCAGGGTATCCTTTCTTGGTTCTATACGACCATTCTAGTATGACTCTATCTATAAGGTTCATTATGCTTCTGGTTCTTCTCCTGGTTCTTCAAAGTCGATAGGCTCTCCTCCTAAGTCAGCTCCTCCTTCTTCACCACCTTCTTCTCCTCCTAAAGCGTCTACTTCATCACCACCTTCTTCACCACCGCCTCCGGCTGCATCACCTCCAGGAAAGTCACCTCCGCCACCTCCACCGCCGCCGGTATCGGTATCTGCTGGTTCTCCTTCTCCTGCTCCAGAAAATGGAGCTTCTTTATAAAGTATTGCAAGTTTATCTAATGCTTGCTGATATTCAGCTATATTTGAAAGTAAGTATCTTTTACCTAATATTTGAGCTTCGAAAGTTTTACCAGTCCATTTTAAAATATACTCTTGACCATTTTTAAGGTTAACTCTAAATGAAGTAGGTCTAGGAGAAATCCAATCTATACTTTCTACAAACTCTTTAAAATCTTCTGTCTGTAATTTAATTATAGCAGCTCTTAATGTAGGAAATTTACCAAGTATTTTATCTGTAGCATCTTCTAATACTGCTCCTTTATCTTCTCCTGGTTCTTCTGGTTCAGGTTCTTGTTCGTTAACCTGATCTAAAAGTGATTCATTTACTCCACGTTTAGCTTTTAATTTTTGTATTAAAGCATTTGTTTTTTTATCGTATCTGTTATGTTTACCAGGATTAGATCTACGTTTCTTTTTAAAAAATCTATTTGGATCAGGTTCAGGCTCTACTAACTTTGTAGTCCCGTCAAGTACTTCTTGATTATATTTCATCCACCCATCTATAAACTTTTTAATTTTTTCAGGATCTTTAACTCCCATATTGTTCTTAATAGCAAATTCAGCATCATCTTCTGCGGTTTCACCAGAAGCATCGGTTCCTGCGCGAGGGTTAAAGTAACCATCTTCTGCACGAAGTTTAGCAGCCATATATCCATCATCAGGTAAGAAGTATTTTCCACCTGGGGCGAATTCGTTTTTTCGTTCTTCTATTAGTCCTTTTTGTTCAGCTATTAAACTACAATGTATTTTAAAATCTCTTACTAAACCTTCTAAGGTTACTCTTGACCTAATAATAGAATACTGCTCTGGTCTTTCAGTTCTAAGATATCTTTGTAGCTTTCTAAAGTTAGTTTTAATTAATTCAAATAATTCTCTTGCTGCTGCATCTTTTCTTATATCATCACTTCTCATTAATGATTTAATATCATCAACTATATTTTCAAAGTCATCATACATTTTAAAAAATGAAGGTAACTTAATAATTTTATGTTCGACAGAACCAGTAGTTTTATTTCTACCTGTAAATTTAAAATATGTGTCCATATTTTTAGAGAAGAAATCATCTCTTTTATCAACAGGTCCGTACTGTTTTTCTAATCTATCAATCATAGCTTGAGGAATATCCTTAACCTTGAGAGTAGCACCTTTAGGCATCTCATTAAGAACTTCTTTATAAGCCTCTAAAATTAAATTATCTAATTTATTCATTACTTCTTTTTCTTTTTGTATCCTTTATGCCAGTGTTCGTTTGTAGTTTCTATCTTTAAATCTTCAACTGGTATATCAAGGACTGTATTACCGTTTTCGAATAAAACGTCATAATGAGTAACTACGTATTTATTTCCTTCTTTAACTAAAGTATGTTTTTCTGGAATACAAGTTCCTGCTCCATATTTCTCATGAACTACTTTAGAAGCACAATCATGCATATAGCCAGGAGCTTTTTCTGTTACTCCCCCGTCAAAATCATCTAACATTTTTCTGAACTTACTAGCAGCTTGTTTTGCTAATACAGCAACATCTTTTTCTCCATTTTGAGTATAGAACTCAACAGCAGTATCTAATATTTCTCCAAATGAATATCTTTCTAAAGCATCTTGAAGTTCAATAGGTTCTTTTATAGCTTCTTCCTTAGTTAGTGTATCTAAGTATTTAGCTTGATCGCCATGTCCTTTAACAGACTTCTTTAATTGCTTAACAATCTTCTTAACTTGGCTTTTTTCTTTTTTATCTAATTCAGCTTCATTCTTAGGATAGTCTTTTCTAGGCATTTGAAGAGTCATATCTTTAATATCTCCTATTACTGATTGCATAGCTCTAGCTAATATTGCAAACTCATCTGCAGGTACATGTATATATTTACCTCCATAGTTTATCTGTACCATTAGTCCTCCTTTACCAGCAAATCTAGTTATTTGGATTCCATTTCTGTCGTAAAGATCAGTAGCTTCATTTATAGAAGTATCTAATTCTTGACCTCTATCTTTGTTTGCTACTGCCTTATCTAAAGCATCTTCAACTTGTTTCTTTTTATTCGTTAATGATTTTAAATGAACTAATACTGAATGTCCTCTATATTCATGATCGCCACCTTTTTCTTTATATAGTTTAGCAAGTTCTTTCATCTTAGATACTATCATTCCATGTACTTTCTGTAGATCAGCTATAGAGTGTTTACCTTTAGGCATTTCACTATCTAATGCCTCAGTAGGATAGTTATCATCATCTAAATCATCATAATCACCTTGTTCTAAACCATCAATAAATTTACCTAAAGTAACATTATATCTATTATCTGAGTATATCATATTAAATACTCCGTATCCGTCTAATCTAGAAAGTTCGTTAGGGAAATTAGATCTAACTATTTCTCTTGCTTCTTCTGCTTTTTCTTCGATTTCATCTGCAAGGTTTCTTAAATCCATTACAGCTTCATCTTGTTCAGGAGATTCTTTTAACTCTCCTTTTTCAGCTTTAGTAGCATAGATTGCTTTTCTTTGAGCGTCAGATTTATACTTACCTTCATCTATATCTTCTATTTTATCTCCTTTTTTATATACTAGGTCAAGACCATCTATATCATCTAAAGCAACTATTTTACCAATTTTGTCGTAATAGTATAAGTTTTTAGGAGCAATAGTACCTGGTTCGTAAATTTCGTATCCTTCAGCATCTACTTCTTCTTCTACTTTATCAGTATAAGCCATATTAGTAGGATCTCCTTTTGAAGGTTTTATTTTAGTAGTCATACCGTCTCCTTCTAAAGCTAATTGATCTATAGCAGGTTGCTTTTCTTCGAACTCTAAATAATGTTGAGCTTTAGAAATATAATCTCTAGCTAAAATTAATTTAGACTGCCACCAGTTAGGAAAATCAACTTCTCCATCATACTTATCATACTTATCTAATGCTTTATAAAGTTTAGAAGCATATTGTGCAATATCATATGCATGCTGTTTTAACATATCTGGCTCATCATCTTGATGGCCTACATCTAAATCACCACCCTCATCTTCAGATTTATTCTCTTTATAATAATCTGGGTCTTGGTAGTAATCGTTTTCTTTTCTTCTGCGTTTCATATAATCTGTCATTGGATCATCTATGTATGTTCTAGAACCTTTTGGATCTACATGAGGTCTTCCATAATCATCTTTATCGTTTGCTTCTGATAATGGCATATTAGTATCAACTATTTGTACACCGTTACCCATTATATCATCTTCCATTCCAGGGTCCCAATCTTTCTTATGTATATAGAATATTACATTACCGGCTCCATCATCATCTACTATGTCAGCAAATCTAACTGGGTGATAGAAAGTTTCAACTGCATCCTGTAAAGCATTTTGACTTGCTTTGTCAGTCCTTTTTACTTTGATATAGTACATATCATCGGGTGCCTCATTATATTGAGTTACAGGTGGAACTTTAGATCTTTGTTTATCTTTTGGATCACTCAATCTAGCTCCTCTTTCTCTAGCATCTTTAGATAATCTACCTTTTACCAAATTACCTGATTTAGTAAAATAATGTCCTTTAGGAGCTCCTTTTGTCTCCTTTATACCTCCACTTTTTTTACCTATATCAATAATCTTATCAATATGTCCTTTTAAGTAGCCAATAGCTTCTTCAGGAATATTCATTTCTCTTGATAAGTGTATAATTTCTTCTCTTCTGTTGTTAGCTTCTCTTACGTGTGCATTTTGTGCAAAGTTTTTCTTAATAGCTAACTTTTCAATAGCAAATAACTCATCATGTAAGACAGTCCATTTACCCACAACCACAGGTTCTTGCTCTCCGAATTCTCCATCTAAGATTCTTTTTCTTAGAGTTTCAGCTCCTGGGCAGATATCAAAATGTTTAGGTTTATAATTATCATAGTAACCTTCATCTACGTTTTCCTCTAAAGACTTAAAATGTTTATTAAGTTCGTTAACTAATACGTCAACGTTAATTATTGGTTCTCCCGAGGGTTTAACTCCTACATCAACTAACTCTTTATTAAACGTAAAATCCTGAAGATTTAACTTGTTGTTACTTATATAAAAAGAAAATTCATCGTCTTTACCGTTCTTATATTGAACGTATATTTGAAATGAATTTGGTTCAATGTCTCTTCCTTTCATAGAGGCTACATCATCACCTAATGTCTTGAGAGATTTAGCTACTGCCTCGCCTACCTTCTTGGCAATAGCTTTAGTCTCATCAATAGAAAATTCAACATTCTCTTTTATCTCTTCTCCATCTACTCCTTTTATAGCTTTGACATCATCAGCATCTTTAAGTGCATCTATTTCGTCATCACTCATAGAAACAGCTGAGGTTTGTCCTGCTTTAGGGGTTACTAAATAAGTTTTGGAGTTACCTTCATCAATGTCTTTCATTTGTTTTATTAATGATTCCTTTAATAAAGTAAGCTTTTGTGTAGTTTGTTTTATATCGATACTTTCGATCTCTTTATGCGTCCCGTCTTTTATGCATTTAAGTGCATATTCACATTTTTCCAGACGAGATTTTAACTCTTGGTAGGTCATTTGCAAATGTTTTATTATATACGTATATAAATAAATAGATCAACTATCCCAAATACTAGATAGGTGCCTATGTAGCGTTTTCCAGTTATCTGTATGATTGTCAGAAACTTGAAAAAAGGTTATACCGTCTTTATAAAACACAGTATAGTTATCGCTACTATTAATATACGAAAAATTTCCTTGAATTCCTAATATTCCTACCTTATGGTAAGGAATAATTTTCTTTATAAACTCTTCTTTAGAGTAATAAAATTTATACTTTTGATCTAAGTAAAGTAACTTTACATTAGTCTCTATATTAGTTAACTCTAAACCAGTAGTATTAATTAAATATTCTTCTTCTTTAATCTTATCAAATAATAATGAAAAATAAATTTCTGAAAAGTTATGCCCTGAACAAGATGGTGTTGTAAAAAATCCTCTTTGATGAGCATCGTAGACTATTTCTCTTAAATCCTCATCTACGGTTTTATAATTAAAATTTTTAGATATAGAATAACTTCTTTCTTCTTCTTTGAAATAGTACCAATTACTCGTATTAGATCTATGCCAATACCCTTTATGAAAATCTTTTTGTGAGACTAAATCTGATCGAAGCATTATCTAGCAATTTTCATACAGTTCATTATCGGTTAATATCCTTACTTTTAAGGGAAGGTTAAGAAATATACAACAATACAATCTAGTTCTTCCATCTATCATATACATTTTTTTATTTAACTCTAAAATACATATAGGATGATATTCTCCTTTCTCTACTAAATCATAGAGTTCTTCTATTTCATAACCTTTGTCAAATACTCTTGGATGTAATTTTTCTCTTTCCTTAAGTATTTCAAAAAGTTTTTCCTTATTTTTTTCTTTTTCAACACGCGAAAGAATATTTTCACATTCTGGAGAATTAGTAAAATTTAGAATATTTTTATATTCTGAGTTGTTGAGATATGTGATTTCTGTTTTCTTTAGAATGTATAAAGCGCATTCTTGATCAATTTTTTTGAGAAAAATTATTGGATCAGGATGCCATTGAGAATATAAATTCTCTATATCAATAAGATCGTATTTATCTTTACTTATTTTTTCCACCCTTCATATTAGCACACCAGTGATACATTTTACCTTTTTCGCCACCGTATTTTTTTGCTTTAGCTCTTAATGAAGTTACAGAACCTTTACAGCTAGCACCAGACTTTTTTACACGACCGGGTCTTGACTTACCTTTCTTCTTTCCATCTTTGAAGTTTTCGGCAGCAAGAATTTCTCCAATCATCTGTGCTAACGTTAATCTAGTCATTATATTTCTACTCCTCTTTTTTTGAGTTCGTTTAAAATTAAATGTTTTTTTCTACTATAAGCAG
>Ga0163109_10002290_pt1 | contig 15010 bp, 14 predicted proteins | sample CRUFie1St13metaG_FD_108704 | JGI IMG/M metagenome (GOLD analysis project Ga0163109, IMG submission 108704) | Marine microbial communities from the Costa Rica Dome - CRUD Field 142mm St13 metaG | ecosystem: Environmental > Aquatic > Marine > Oceanic > Photic zone | place: Costa Rica: the Eastern... | reverse complement strand
TCGTCGGGTGCACGCACCTCTTGCAGAGTGACGACGTCTGGTTGACGATCAGCGATCCAGAGTGAAATGCCGTTCCGGTCTGCGGCGCGAATTCCGTTGACGTTGACACTTGCGATTGTGAGCGATCGGCGTCGGACCATCTGATGATTGAAACATAGATAGTCGCATTGAAGCGAGATTACGTTCCAGGGGATCGCGGTAATCTCTCGCCTCGGCTCGAGCTCTTTTTCTTGTCGCTGCCTTTCTCGCTGTCGTGGCTCACCGAGGGGCCCTCGCTGTCACTGATTACGTCGCTGCCATCGCTTACCGTGTCGCTTGAGTCGGGGCACTTGGGATTGCCGAAAGCGGTGAATTCGCCACATGACGGGACTACCAAGATGGACTCTTCGTCGGTTTCTTCAAAGCAGTAGGGGATTTCTTTGTTGGCTGGTGCGTTGCAGGCCGGAATGGTGTTCTTGGTTTCGTCGCTCTTGACGCCGGGGTTGGAAGAACCTTTGCAGTCAGGGTTCCGGGAAGGGTCCGAGGTATCGCACGGTGAAATCACAGGGATGATAGAAATGGTCTCATCATCAATCCGTTCGAAACATTCGGGATTTTTTTCCGCAGCCGGGGTCGTGCAAGCAATAACTAAACCAGGAATCAGGTCCTCAATCGGTTCGTCTGGCGATGTCGTTGTGGTCGTCGATGTAGACGAAGATGTTGAAGTGGGTACTGTTCCTCCGGATACGTTGCGAATCGGGGTCTCTTGTGAGATCGAGTCCTCGACTTGTTTGTCTTCTCCAGAGCTACCTTCGGCGGGGACGGGGGCTTCCGGGTTTAAAGACGGGTCCGGCCGAGGGACACTGATTTTGACAACGTCGAGCACATCGGCAACAACTTCTTGAACTGGTGCAGGGAGATTTCCTGTCGCAGCTAGACCAACACTCGCACTTGCTGCAGTTGCTCCCGCCCAACCAAGAATTCCAACTGCCCCAATGACAGCACCAACCTGTCTGCGTAGTCGGGTTGAACGAGGAACGGGTGCAATAGAACTTGCAACCGCGAGTGATTGGAGGCGCGCAACAAGATTTTCATCAGCGTCAGCTGGATCAGTTGAGTAACCAAATGGCGCGGTCGAACGAGCATGGTCTGCAAGTCGATGCTTTAATCGGCGGTTAGATGGTCGAAGAATCATTTATCGCACCTCCTCCGAAGCCAATCGAAGATCGTCAACTAGCAGATCTTTTAATCGTGCAAACGCCCGTGAAAGTCCTACTCGTGTCGCAACCTCTGACTTTCCAACGGCTTCAGCAGTCTCCTTTGTCGACAGACCAACGACATATCTGAGTTCGAGCATTCGTCGTTGCTCTCGGGGAAGTCGACTGAGGGCCTTCAATAGGTCAGGGTCACTGAATGTGTCTTCGTTTGGTTCGTCGGCCTCAAGAAGAGTCAGAGTGTTTTCTATCGACACTTCACTTCTTCGTGTGGCTTTCCTGAGATCATCAACGATTCGAGCGTGAGCGATCGAGAAAATAAATGATCGCATTTGGGATTCATTGCCCTCAAAGTCAGCAATCCTCATTGCAATTGTTTCGAGGGTGGCGCTCATTACTTCTTCTGGATCTCGCGCTCCCATTCGCGTTGCGTACCCGACGAGCTTTCCAGAAAACTCAGCTACGAGCCATGACCAGGCATGGCTATCGCCGGCTTTTAAACCTCGTAGCCAAAATCCGCTGTGCCTTGCTCGTCTCATGGGGCTCCTTGAATTATGAGCCTTACCATCGTGCCGAATATCGGGAAAGGCGCGTTCAGGGGTGTCGACTGTTTGAAAAAGAGACTGCGCAAAGAACGACCGCGGGCTGTTGCTCCACGTGCCATTGCCGTAATGGTCGCGGCAAATACTGCGATGATCCTGGGATCGGAGACCTCGGAGCCGATAGGTGAAGCGATCCCAAAGTATTTCAGGGTTGAGATGAATCTGCCCGAGAATTTCCACTTAAAGCACCTCCATCAAGCGGACACTGGCCCGCCGACGAAGTGGTATTACCAACAGTGGAGATACGGAAACGGTCATTTGGAAAATCGTTTTCACCGGCACCTCGCCTGAACCAATCCCTCCGGTTCTCTGTTAGGTACCGAACCACACATTCGCGAGGCGTCACAGGGTGATCTTCTCAAAAAATTGTTCATGTTCCTCTCCATTGTTTCGCTGCAGATTTTTCGAACATCATCGTCATCGTTTAGGACAATGGAATTGTTACAGCGAGGGTGAAAAAACTTGAGAAATCTGCCTGAGCGATGTTTTGCTCCGACGCTGGCTTCTCGCCGGTGTTCTGCTCAGATGAAGATAAGCCGGGAAAAGTTGAGAGTAGGGAAATGTCAGAAGAACCGGGTGACCTGAGTGGTCTTCGTCGCTGGGGTATCGTCTCGGCGGCCTTTCTGTCCTGCTTCACCTGTTTTGGGGTTGGCTACTCATTCGGATCATTTTTTGACTCGATGTCTGAGGAGTTCAATTCAGGTAAGGGCCTGACGGCCCTCATGTTTTCGTTGACAACCTGCTTCTATTTCCTGGGAGGTCTGATAACAGGGCGACTTGCAGACCGTTTCGGCCCTCGGCGTGTGGTATTCGTTGGAGCTATCAGCATGGGGGTCGGCCTCTACCTCACGTCTCTCGTGCAAGCGATTTGGGTTGGCTTCATTACCTATGGCGTTGGAGTCGGCACGGCAACGGCATGCGGTTACGTGCCGATGGTTGCAACAGTTGGAGGATGGTTCAACAAACGCCGAACATTGGCGCTCGGAATTGCAGTGTCGGGAATTGGTGCCGGAACGCTCGTCTGCGCCCCGCTTGCTGCCTCGCTTATCGATCGCTTCGGATGGCGAACGACGTACGTGGTGTTTGCAGTTGGAGGTATGGCTGCTCTGCTCATTGCATCGGTCGGAGCGGTGACGCCACCACTTGTTGGTGATGGAGGCGTTGTTCAACTTCGGACGCTGGTACGAGACCGACGGTTTATCACCCTGTACTCGGCATCGCTCATTACAACGATGGCGCTGTTTGTCCCGTTTGTTTTCATCAAGACCTATGCAACTGATCGTGGGGTGCCATCGGCAAGAGCCGCTGCGCTTATCGGTCTCATAGGTGCCTCGTCAATCGTTGGCCGGCTCGGATTAGGCGCACTCGGATCCAAGGTCGGGCCGATACGTCTCATGCAGGCTGCGTTCGGCGTAATGGCGAGCTCGTATGCCATCTGGCTTGCGGCTGATGGTCGCTACGGAGTACTCGTCTTGTTCGCGGTGATTCTCGGCGTTGGCTACGGAGGGTTCATTGCATTGTCGCCAGCAGCGGTAGCGGTGATGTTTGGGACGAATGGCATGGCGACCATTCTCGGTGCAACCTATACAGGAGCCGGAATAGGTGGGCTCATTGGGCCGCCGCTTGCAGGGGCGATTATCGACAGTTCTGGATTCAATGCCGGAATCACCTACGCCCTTATTACCGCCGGGGTGTCGACAGTGGTGCTCTACACGTTGCCAGTTGCACGAGTAGCTCAGACGTAGGTCGTCCTTAAAGGCGTCCAGCGGCCTCGGCTGCCTGAGATGCACGGGTGAGCTGTTGCTCGACGATGTCGAGGCCAGCAGACCAGAAGCCTGGGTCGGTGAGATCGCAGTCGACAAGGGCAGTGAGATCCTCAGGTTTCATGGAACCGCCGGCTCGAAGCATGTCGAGGTAGTTCGGCACGAATGCGTCACCCTGCGCCTCAAATTTTGCGTAAACGCTTAATGCGAGAAGTTGGCCGTATGCGTATGCGTAGACATAACCCGGAGTGGCGATGAAATGAGGGATGTAACTCCACCAGTTTCGGTAGCCCTCGGTGATCTCAACAGCATCGCCAAGCATTGCCCGTTGAGATGACTCCCACAGATCACCAAAACGCTCCACGGAGATCTCTCCAACTTCTCGCCGCTCGGTGTGACAGGCATCTTCAAACCGGTTCATCGCTACCTGACGGAACACGGTTGCGATCGAGTCTTCAAGCGTTGCCGCGAGAAGTGCGAACCGTTCGCCCGGCTCTTCAAGCATTGAGAGCAGCCGGTTGTTCGTGACGGTCTCGCCGAACACAGATGCTGTTTCAGCAAGTGTGAGAGGCGTCGATTGATGGAAAATTCCTTGTTCTCGCGCGAGAAAGCCGTGAACACCGTGACCGAGTTCATGAGCAAGTGTCGCAACATCGCGCGGAGTTGATGTCCAATTGAGCAACACGTACGGGTGATGGGAGGGGACCGCGTACGCACAGAACGCGCCTCCTCGCTTTCCGGGGCGAACCGGAGCATCAATCCACTGCTCGTCAATAAATCTTCCGACAATCCTTGCGAGCTCGGGCGAGAAACTAGCGTAGGCCTCGCGTACGACTGCGCTGCCTTCCTCCCAGCCGATCGAGGTATCACTCGTTGCAACAGAGGCCATTCGGTCAAAGTCACGTAACTGATCAACACCGAGAACCTGGGCTTTGAGGGCGTACCATTTTTGAGGAATGTCGTATCGGGCGACCACGGCATCAATAAGTGCTTGCACGCTCTCATCGCTTGCTTCGTTCGCCATATTGCGACTGGTGATCCACGTCGGGTAGTTCCGCAAACGATCGTCAACGGATTTGTCGAGTAGCAAGGTGTTGTAAATGAATGCCCGAGTTCGGAGTCCGGGTTCGAGCGCAGATGAAATTGCATCGGCAGCCTGCTTGCGAGAAGAGGTGTCAGGGGCGTGAAGGTTGGCGAGAGCCGACATCAAGCTCACCGTGCCGCCGAGAGACTCCGGTAGATCAACTTCGATTGCTGACGTATGTTCCTCGAAGAGTCGGACCCATGCGCTTGCACCGGTCAACGAGGTCTCGGACAGCACTGTTTCTTCTGGTTCAGAAAGTTGGTGAGGCTGATAGCGACGCATGTTCCCAAGGTGGTGTCGGCAGAAGTCAAAACGATCGCCGAGGAGAAGTTCGCGTGAGCGTTCGCCGGAAACCTCTGCCCATTCGAGATCAATGAAGAGCAGTTTTGTGCTGACTGAATTCGCTTGCTCGTTGATGAATTGCATTTCGGCGGCAATTTCAGGGTCGGCAGTATTTTCTGAAAACTTCAGCGTCGTAAAGTGCCCGGCCCGACTGAGAAGTTCAGACGTCTCCGACAGCACACTCATCATGTCGAAAAGCTCATCGGATGAGATTTGAGCGATGGTTCCCTTAAATCGCTGAAGGCCGTCAGCGAGGACTTGGGCGCGGTCGACCAGCTCGCGGGGCGACGAGGCGTCAACGTCTGAGAGCAAACCTGAGAGATCCCAGGAAACATCAGCGGCGGTGAGATCGGTTTCGGAAGATGACATGACTCCAGTCTGGCCGCAAGTACTCCATTACTGCCATGCCTGCATCGAACACCGTGACTTCGGCTAGAGACAGGGCATCACTCGAATTCTTCTACATCGCCAACTGTTTAATCGGCTGAGTTACGCGCTAGACATCGAGATGCCATGAAACCCCTTGTCGACGAGCGCCCCCCGCATCAACAACGACAGCTCGGCAACAAGGAGTTGTTGGCGATGTTGTCTCTCATCATGGCGTTGATGGCGATGGCGATCGATCTCATGTTGTCCGCCTTCGATGAGATGAGAGCAACATTTGGTCTCGATCCCACATCGAATGATGTTGCAGGAGTCGTCACTGTCTTTTTCATGGGGTTCGCAGTCGCTCAATTTGTGTACGGGCCGTTGACAGATCGGTTTGGTCGCAAACGAATTCTTGGGGTGAGTATCGCAATTTATGTGCTGGGAGCGGTTGCATCGGCGCTTGCGCCGAATCTTGGTTTGTTGCTCGCTGCGCGTTTTGTGTGGGGCATCGGCGCAGCCGGGTCGAGGGTTATCGCAACTGCAGTTGTTCGTGACTTGTTCGAGGGCGTCGAAATGGCGAAGGCGATGTCACAGATCATGGCCGTTTTCATCACGGTACCTGTCATTGCCCCTGCGCTCGGCGCCGGAATCGTTGCGTTTCTGCCGTGGCAGTCAGTGTTCTGGGCGTGTGCACTTTGGTCGGTTGCGCTGTGGTTATGGTCGCGTCGACTGCCGGAAACGTTGCCAGTTGACCAACGGCGACAACTCGATCGCGCAGATATCGCTGACAGCTATCGGACTTTTTTTAGGACCCGACCAACGTTGTGGTACTCGATCTCGTCGATCTTTATGCAGAGCGTGTTCACGATGTACCTCGCATCATCGGAGCTCATCGTCAGCGAGATCTTCGGACATCGATCATGGTTCCCGTTTGTTTTCGGCGTGACTGCCATCGGCTTTGGGGTTGCTTCGCTCGTGAACGGCAAGGCGGTCGTACGATTTGGAGTGAGAACTGTGCTCAACCGGATGCTGATGGTGCTCAACGTATGTGCAGCACTTCTCGTCATCATCGCAATCTCCGGAAGTGGTCAGCCGTCGTTCTGGGTGTTCATGCCGGCGCTAGGACTCATGCTGTCTGCGTTCATGTTCATCATGCCGAACATGAACGCGGAGGCAATGCAGCCATTACCTCATATTGCCGGGACAGTTTCTGCGCTGTCGGGCGGTTTTCGCATGCTGGGTGGCTCCATCCTCGGGGGCCTCGTCGCAGCTCGCATTGATGTCTCGGTCACACCGTTCGCAGTTGCCGCGCTCGTGTTTGCCTTACTGTCATGGGCATCCGCGTGGGTCGCTCAACCGAAATAGTGCAATTTGCGTATCGGCAATGTGAGAGAAAACGAGTCCACTTGCAGCAACGTGGGGTGGGCACTCAGCAAAGGCGATACCGTACGGCGTGTGGACGTACGAATTGGTGTAACGCAAACTGCGAGAGAATTGGCTTTTGAGGTTGACGACGATCAACGCAAAGATCTGTCCAGTCGAGTCGACGCCGCCCTCAGTGGGGCCACCGATGTGTTGTGGGTCACCGACCGGAAGGGCCGTGAAGTCGCAATTCCCGCTGCGAAGATTGCATACGTCGAACTCGGTACGTCGGAGGAACGTCGTATCGGTTTCGGTGGCTGACGTTTCTCAGACCTTCGACCCACAATCACGGCGGGTCGCAGTGCGGCCCACTGCTGCTGGTCTTCGTGCGGTGAAGTCTGGCGATCCGTGGCTATTCGATGGCTCGATTGCATCCGCTGACCCCACCGATCTTCCAACAGGAAGTATTGCCGTCATATTTGAAGACCGACGTGTGATCGGGGTTGGCCTTTGGGACCCTGAGTCACCAATTCGAGTCAAGATGCTGCACTCAGGAGGTGCGCTAGCGATCGAACCTCGTGTGTGGGTTGATCGTCTTACCGCTGCGCTGGCTCGTCGCCATGGGCTTGTCGATGACTCATCAACGACTGCATGGCGGTGGATCCATGGAGAGAACGACGACCTGCCAGGGCTGGTGCTCGATCGTTATGAAGACACTCTCGTCATCAAGTTGTATAGCAGCGCCTGGTACCCACACCTCGGCGACGTCATTGCGGCCGCGCAAGAGGTACTGCCGAGCCAAAGAATCCTGCTCCGCTGCGCCCGTCGAGTGTCGCCTCCGACCGGTGCTCCCGGTGACGGAGACCTGCTCGTTGGTTCGCAATTCGAAGGAACCCTGACATACCTCGAACGTGGCCTCATGATGAGCGCTGACGTTCGCCGGGGTAACAAGACCGGAGCCTTCCTCGATCAACGTGACAACCGCATGCTGGTTGCAGCCGCATGCCACGGCGCGCGGGTGCTCGACGTCTTCACTGCAACAGGAGGGTTTGCCCTCGCAGCGGCGGCAGGCGGCGCTCGAAGTGTTCACCTCGTCGATATTTCTCAGCCCGCCATTGACGTAGCGAAGGCGAACATCGAACAAAACCGAAATATCGCTGCCGTTCGAAGATGCGAGATCATTGCGCAGCAAGGAGACGCATTCGACGTCATGGAGTCGCTTGCCGCCTCGGGAGGGCAATTTGATGTCGTCATTATTGACCCGCCGTCGTTTGCTCAGAACGAAAAATCAATTCCGAAGGCGCTGTCGTCATACCGTCGCCTCGCCCGAGCGGGGTTGCGACTCACCGTTGACGGAGGACTGCTCGTCCAGGCCTCCTGCTCGAGCAGAGTCACAATTGATGATCTTGGGCGCGAGATGAGAATTGCGTCTCGTGAAGTTGGCCGACCGTTCACGGAGTTACGCAGGACTGGACATCCAATTGACCATCCGATCGGCTTTTCGCGAGGGTCTTACCTCAAGGCGCTGTACGCAGCCGTTGCGGCTTCTGTCTGAGGCACGAAGAACCTTTCGATGATCGGCACAAAGGTGTCGAGAGGCGCTGACGTGTAGTCAGGGTCGAACGCGGTTTGGTCATACTTGTGACAGAACTCTTCGGTGTATTCGAAATATGGCGAGTCTCGGTAATTCTCTCGTGTGTTCGGGTCAGCACCGATATGGTGCCAAAAGTAGTAACCCTGGAAAATTCCGTGATGCTCGACCATCCAGTGATTGGCCTCTGATACGTATGACTTAATGATTCCTGCCGCAATCGACGGGTGATTCATCGGCGCAAGCGTGTCGCCAATGTCATGCAACAGGGCACACAATACATATTCATCGTCGCGGCCGTCCTCGGCCGCACGAGTGGCGGTTTGGAGTGAATGCTCGAGCCGTGAAACTGGGAAACCTCCGTCGTCGCGTTCGAGGATTCGGAGTTGTTCAATAATGTTGGCGGCGGCGAGAGCCTGAGTGACCGGGAAATCATTCTGAATGATTTTCCAGTCGGCCTCGGTCGATTCTTCAAAACTACGGAAAGAAGCCTTTGCGTTCATATCAGTACCGTAGTCATTTATGGTGGGTATGTCTGACTCGGTGGGGTTCTTTGGTGCAGACTTTGGGGGATGTCGTCGTTAACTGACTTCGCAAAAGCGAACACTTCGCTCGACCGGGTCAAGATAGCGCACCTCAATCGTCTTGTCTCTGAATGGGGGATGCTGGCTGATTTCTGTTTCGCAGATCTGTTGCTATACCTGCGAAGCAACGACGGTCGGTGGGTCACCGTAGGTCAAGTTCGCCCGGCAACCGGCCAAACGATCTTCACTACCGACTACGTGGGCGTGTCTGCTAACGAGTCAGAGAACATCGTGCTCTCAGAATGTTTTGAATCCGGTGAGGTGATCGACGGCGAGGTGCTCGTTGAGGGCCTCGATGATGAATCGCGAATGATGGCGATCCCGGTCCGACACGAGGGCGAAATCGTTGCGGTCATGACAAAAGAGTGGATCGAACAAACGGGACGTCGCCCCGGGGAACTTGAACGGGTGTACACCCAGATTTCTGAGCATTTCATTCGCATGGTGTCGTCGGGAGAGTTTCCGACGAGTTCACGTGTGGGCGACTCATCGTCGGCACCCCGCGTCGGCGACGGTGTGATGCACCTTGACCGTGACGGTTGCATCGGCTTTGCGTCTCCGAATGCGACCTCGGCTCTTCACCGCGTTGGGATTCAGTCGACTCCGGTTGGTGTTCGTCTAGCTGAATTGGGTTTCCACGATGGGCCGGTTCGTCAGGCGTTTGAGCGTGGAGTGCAGGTTATCGCAGAGTTTGAGCAAGGGGCCGAAGCCACGCTGTTATGCCGATGTGTCCCGTTTGTTGAAGGCGGTGAGGTCGTGGGCGGGGTGCTGTTGGTCCGCGATGTCACCGAATTGCGTCGTCGCGACCGCCTGATCCTGTCAAAAGACGCCACCATTCGTGAGATTCACCATCGGGTGAAAAACAATCTCCAAACGATTTCATCTTTGTTGCGACTGCAGGCCCGGCGGCTCACCCACCCTGAAGCGGTTGCTGCTGTTGGTGAGTCGGTACGCCGTATTCGAACGATCGCGTTGGTGCATGAGGCACTGTCGCGCGAACCTGGCGACGACGTGACCTTCCTTGAAATTGTTCGGCCGTTAGTTCGATTGGCAGAAGAAGGTTTGCAGTCATCTGACCGCCCAGTGCGGTTTTCGGTCATCGGTGACGGTGGACGAATTCCTTCACGGATCGCAACACCGCTGTCGGTGGTGCTGACTGAGCTTCTGCAGAACGCAGTTGAGCACGGGTTTGGTTATGGCGACTCTGATGGCGACGTTGTCGTCTCGCTCGCCCACAGAGGTGATTTACAAATCCGTGTGACCGACAACGGACGAGGGGTGATGCACGGGTTTGATCTTGACCAGGCGACCGGTCTCGGATTGTCAATTGTTCGCACTCTCGTGACGACCGAACTGGCAGGAACGATCTCGATTGACCCAGCGTCGAATGAAGATCTCACCCTCGCTGGATTGTCTGCGAGTAAAGGATCCCGTGGCACCGTCGTCTCACTGTGCGTGCCGGTTGTTGAGGACGCCGACGATTAGCGTTCGTCCGTATGGGTTGCTAACTGAGTTGGCTGTCGCCCACTGGCGTTTAAGCGAATTGCGCCTTGTCTAACTCGAGAGACGAGCAGCCCGAGCCTCAGCAGCTCTTACGCGACGGATTGCTCGTCGTTCTTCTTCAGAATGTCCTCCCCAGACTCCGGAATCTTGGTTGGTTTCGAGGGCAAAATCAAGGCATGCGTTGCTGACCGTGCAGCTTGTACAAAAACGCTTCGCTTCCGTGATAGCAACAACAGCGCTGCCGGTTGTTCCGATGGGGAAGAACAACTCCGGATCAGTGTTTCGGCAGAGCGCGTCATCGCGCCACTCGTCTTCTGCAGTTGATCGCACATCGAAATGTCCGGTGGTTGTCACTTTCACTCCTCGTAGGGTGGAGGGTCGGATGGGGGATTCACTCACGAAATCTCGTCCTTTGCACACCTGATCGAGATTTCGATGGGTAAAGAAAAGTAGAGCGAGTTCTGATCACCTGGCAAGAGTCGCGCGGCGGATATTTCGTCACGAGTTGCTATACCCCCATCTCTTAAAGTGATAGCAAGGGGTCTTCGATCGTCTTATAACGATCTCCCCTCTACGAGGTCACCGCCTCATTACCCTTAACTTGTGACCCTGATCTTTGCTCACCGAGGAGCTCGACTTACCGCCCCTGAAAATACTGAGGTTGCGTTTCAACTTGCGGGCGAACTCGGCGCCGATGGAGTCGAACTCGATGTGCGGCTCACCGCCGATGGCGCCGCAGTGATTCATCACGATCCGCACCTCGCTGATGGGCGAGAGGTTCACGCCCTCGATCTTTGCTCGTTGCCTCACGCGATCCCGACACTTAATGCTGGCCTCGATGCCTGTGGGTCATTAACGGTGAACATCGAACTTAAGAATTCGAGACACGATCCCGCTTATGACAGAGATCTTGCTGTTGTTCACCGGGTGATCGAAGAACTCGATACCCGAGCCGATGAGCCGAGTCGATGGCTTGTCTCAAGTTTTGACCTAGCTACCCTCAACGAGTTCCACCGGTTACGCCCTGAAATCCCAACTGCATTTCTCACCAGTCGCAAGTCAGAAGCCGGACTTTCTTCAGTAGTGGAACACGCTCATTCTGCATGGCATCCGAGGTGGGAACACCTCACTCCAGAGTTTCTCCTCGCCGCTCACGATCTTGGAATTCGAGTAAATGTCTGGACATGCAACGAACCAGACGATCTTGAGCGCCTGATCAGTTGGGGCGTCGATGCTGTGATTACCGACGCTCCCGACATTGCCCGAAGCGTCAGAGATCGACTTCGCTAGCCGAGCCCGGCCACACGAGTCGAACGGCATCCTTGACGTAGTCGATGTCGAGCGTCTCGGTGTCTCCGAGGTAGTCACCATCGACCTGGAACGGAATTCGGATGTCGTCATCGGCCGCAGAAAAGTGAAGGTGATTCGCAGGTGACCACTCGGAGACATCTCTGAGGGTCGCAACTGATCGTCCACGGACTGCACTTACGAGAGCAGCACCCATTGTGGGAAGTCGAAGAGAGGAAAATGTGACGGCAGTAAGTCCTCGTTGTAGGCGGGCCTCCGGGGAGAGATCGAGAGGTCGATTTCCCAGATATGTGTACGGCCCCGTGTTGAGCACCACTGTGAACAGCCCGGGAAGTCTCTGGCCAGTAAAAAGGTTCTCGATGGCAAACTGCGAACGCGACCGGTCGTAGCCTCTCGCCCACGTCATCGCGCTGCTCCAAATAAAGAGGGGATGGCCGAGCCAACGTTTCAGCAAGGCGTGACGTTCAACGTGAGCAACAACCGCTGCATCAAAACCGATCCCGACATGAAAACAGAAAAAGCGGCCGTTGACTCGCCCGAGACCGATCGGCTCGACCATGCCCTCTTTGAGCCCGGCGAGCAGTTCATTCGTCGCAACGACCGGATCGTTCGCCATCCCGATCGTCCGCGCAAAGACATTGGTGGACCCGCCGGGAAGAACAGCGAGAGCCGTCGTTGTGCCAGCGAGCCCCGTCGCAACCTCATTGAGTGTGCCGTCCCCGCCAAATGCAACGACGGCATCGAGCCTGCGACGAGCAGCATCTTGGGCAAAACGGATGGCATGCCCTCGCCGATTTGTCTCAACAATTTCAACCTCATGGGACCGAGAAAGCAGCCGGTGGACCACAACGGTGTTGCGCGCATTCACCGTTGAGGCGAACGAGTTGACGACGAGTAGCAGGCGCACGAGGCATGAAGGTAGCAGGGACTTCTGAGGACGGGTTGGGGCTGGGGCTACCCATGGGTAAGAATATGGGCTATGAAGGTCATCGTATGTGTTAAGCAAATCCCGGATCCGGCCCTCCCAGGAGAGCTCGACCCATCAACCAACACGTTGAAGCGTGATGGGAAACTCATTCTCGATGAGTCAGACAGTTACGGCGTCGAAATGGCCTTGCAGCTAGTCGACGCAGCAGGCGGCGGCGAAGTTGCGCTTGTATCAATGGCTCCAAACGACGAAATGTCGGGAATGCGGACCGCTCTTGCAATGGGCGCGGCGCAGGGTCTCTTAGTTTCTGACTCCGCTCTCGCCGGATCAGATGCCTTGACAACCGCCAAGGTACTCGCCGCTGCGGTGCAACGACTTGGAGGAGCAGATCTCGTGCTCGCAGGAACCGAGTCATCCGACGGTTACACCGGCACTGTTCCAGAACAAATGGCCGAGGCACTTGGGCTTCCCTCTGTGACGTTTGCAAAAAAAGTGACCGTCGATGGTTCCACCTTGAAGGTCGACCGCCAGACTGAAGCCGGCTACGACGAGGTCACCTGCCCACTTCCGGCACTCGTCAGCGTGACGGCCGGCGTGGTCGAGCCTCGCTACCCAAGTTTTAAAGGCATCATGGCGGCGAAGTCAAAGCCGGTCGAGACCGTGACCGCCGCAGATCTCGGCGTCACCCCAGTTGGCTGGGAAGGTTCTGGTCAGACAGTTGCATCGGTGGAGCAGGCTCCCGCACGTGAAGCAGGAACCATCATCGAAGACGACGGTGAATCATTTGGCAAGATCGTCGAGTACCTCGAGACCATCAAGGTCATCTAAGAAACGCAACAGGCAACTAACGAGTACAAAAGACAGGAAACTGGACATGGGCATCAGCAACATTTGGGTTTTTTCTCAGGAATCAAACGGAACGGCAACATCAGGCACTCTCGAACTCCTTACGCATGCCCGCACTCTGGGCGGAGGCGTGACGGCGTTCGTCGGTGGTGACGCATCCGCAATAGCGGGAATTCTGGGCGAGTACGGGGCAACAAAGGTGTACGCAACCGGTGACCTCGGGGGTGCGCTCCCAGGTTCAGCCGTCGCGTCGGCAATGAAGGCGGTCATCGACGGTGGTGACTCTCCAGATCTCATTTTGTTCCCCCAGAACTATGAGGGTCGTGACGTTATGTCTCGGCTCTCCGTCAAGGTCGACCGCACTGTGTTGACGAACAATGTCGCCGTTGCAGTCGACGGCGACACCGTCACCGTGACGACGCCGGTCTTCGGTGGCAACACGTTGGTGAGCACCTCATTCTCAGGTTCTGCTCCATACCTCGCTTCATTCCGCCCGAAGTCATTCGCTGCAGAATCAGCCAGCGGGGCGGAAGCAGAAGTTGTGGCCGCTCCGGTGCCAGACCTCGGCTCGACTGGAGGCGCAACAGTTACAGCAGTGCATGTCGAAGAGTCGACAGGGCCGAAACTCGATGAGGCTGACGTGGTCGTCTCAGGTGGTCGTGGACTTGGGGAGTCTGACAAGTTCTCAATGGTCGATGATCTCGCAAAGATCCTGAACGGCGCCGCTGGGGCATCCCGGGCAATCGTCGACGCCGGTTGGGTGCCGTACTCCATGCAGGTTGGTCAGACCGGCAAGGTCGTGAAACCCAACGTGTATATCGCTGCGGGGATTTCCGGTGCCACGCAGCATATGGTGGGCATGAAGGGCGCGAAGAACATCATTGCGATCAACAAAGATGCCGAAGCACCAATTTTTGGTGTCGCAGACCTTGGCATCATTGGCGATGTTCACAAGGTGCTTCCTAAGCTCATCGAAGCACTTGAGGGTCGGGGCTGAGCGACCGGCAGATGCCGTCACCAGGCATTCCCCTAATCAACATCATTCGCGCTGAAAGCCCAGGAGACTCCTGTCTCCTTGCATTCGGCGGCGAGTCGCAGGTCCCAACCGGTCGGAGGCTCCCATGAGTCCCACTCGAACCATCGGAGTTGGCTTACCATTCGGCCAAATTCGCTGAGGTTATCTGACCATTCGACGTCAACTATTGCGGATAGCAGCCACCACACACTGAAGCGCCCGATAGCCGACCCTCGTCTTCGCCCGTGTGCACCACCTGATGCCCCTGCCCACATCAGAACGTCCAGCGCATGTGCGGAGGACATTTCTCGTGTCCTCGCTCGCCCAACGCCTGTCGCAGCAATTGCGTCTCGGGCAGATCCCTCAACGCAGGTCACTTCAGATCGCCCATTCGACTGGTTTGTCCACATTTCAACCAGTTGCGCGAACGCCACCTGAGTGTCTGTGTCCTCAAGTGACTTCACATGAGCCGGCAACTCGAGAGTGGTCAAAGGGGTCAACAATGTTGGGCGATCGTGAT
>Ga0163109_10002288_pt1 | contig 15030 bp, 6 predicted proteins | sample CRUFie1St13metaG_FD_108704 | JGI IMG/M metagenome (GOLD analysis project Ga0163109, IMG submission 108704) | Marine microbial communities from the Costa Rica Dome - CRUD Field 142mm St13 metaG | ecosystem: Environmental > Aquatic > Marine > Oceanic > Photic zone | place: Costa Rica: the Eastern... | reverse complement strand
GGCATCGCCGCAAGCTTCTTGCGATATTTCTCCACCAAATCCGGGCGCCCCTGGATCGGGTCGTGCACCGCAAAATGCTCGAGGTGAACGAAGAAAGGCCGGTCTTGGTTACGCTCGATGAAATCCAACGCCGCATCGGTCAGTTTGTCGGTGTAGTAGTCACCTTTTTTCGCCGGGAGCTTCGAATTGTAAGCACCCCCAAAAGGATAGTGATAGGAACGGACCCACCCGGTGATCTCCTCGTCGAAACCATAGGCCTTCGGGTCCACCCTCAGGTGGGCTTTACCATAGTTCGCGGTGGCGTAGCCATGGCTCTTGAGGGTTTCGGCCAGGGTCACCTCCTCGTCCGGCAAAGCGGTCAGCTTTTCTCCGTGATGAAGTGGCTCGTAGTCGCGCTCAGGACGACCTCCCAGCCACTCGGTCAAATTGGTGCGGGCCGGGTACTTGCCCGTCAGGATACTGGCTCGGCTCGGCGAACAGACGTGACAGGTCGAGTATGCATTGTCGAAAAGGATGCCTTCCTTGGCCAACTGGTCGATCGCAGGCGTTTCATGGAACTGACTGCCATAGCAGCCCACGTCCGCCCAACCGAGATCATCAACAAGAAAAAAAACAATATTGGGCTTCGGTTTTTTCTCCGCGTGAAGGACGAAACCTCCAAGAAGTAAAGCCATTGAAATGCAAAGGTAACGGGAAATTGTTTTTTTCATCTCTATTTTCTCTTACTTTGGAGGATTAGATTATTTTAAAAGCGGCACCACGGCCGGGACGGCATCGATCGGAGGCGAAAAACCCGGAGGGCATTGAGTGGGTCTTAGTTTTGCATTCACCTGAGCCAGACAGTCACGCCAAATGCTAAAACGGTTGGGCGACAACTTTTTCAATTCCGACAGTTGATCGGTAATCAGGCAGATCGCAAAAGTCTTGCCAAACTCAGCCATGTCCTCCCAGTGATTGGAATCACCATAAGCGGAGACGGAAATTTTGTCCCCATTGACCCCCAAGGCAAGCCACTTTTCCAACAAATCGGGTTCGCGTTGGCGAACCTCTTGTTCGATCGCATGTCCCAATTCGTGTAACAGGACACCGAGGTCTAAGCCTATCATATTGCAGTAGGTCCTTCCTCCATGTCCCGCGGCTCCTCCGATATCCTTGTACAAGGCAAATCCATTTTCCTTCACGTCCGAAACGATTTCGAGTCCCGGCAGGTAAACCTCAGGGAGTCTGGACACAAAATCCATCGCATCCTCGATGGAGTGAGCGTGTCCGTTTTCAATTGATATCTTAAAACAATATACACCTCTCGAAACCCACCACTCCTTACCCGGTTGGCCACGATTAAGTTTCCTTTCAGTCGGTCCGGAAATTATGGAACAGTCTTTGGCTGGCGGGAAATCCTTCATCCGCAAGGTAAATTGATCAGACAAAACTCCAAAAACCTGAGAAGTTCCCCAAAACAAGGCTATGACAAACCTTAGGTGTTTCATAAACGTATTGATTGGAAAAGAAACAGGTTGCCTCAATTAGCAGGTCCTCTTCTCGTAACGTAGACGTAATAAGCGCTAAGCATGACCCCATCCCTTCCTTTGAACCAGGTGTGCAGGGCAGTGGGTCCTTTCTTGAGGTTCATGGTGAAGATTATGCCTTTGTCCTTGGGATTCACTCTCTTGGTCAGGCCCTCGAACTGGTAAGCTTTTTTTTCGGAAATCTTCAAGTGATTATGTCCGCTCACAAAGAGCATGGCCTGGTTGATGTGTAGCGCCGTGCCGCTCCCATCGGGCAAGGTCCCGCTCACGGTTCCATCGGCTTCCTTGGGCCAACGCCTCAATTCGATCTCGTACTCCCCTGCCCTCGCCACGTCGATCAACCAATAACCGTTCTTCAATACACCCCGACGGATTTGCCCCTGCTGGTCGACGAAGACGTCAAGCCATTCGGTGGCGGACAGTTTGGTCGGGTTCTCCTGCTTTGTCCCGATTATGATGCGCTGTTCCTCGTTCGCCAAGTGCTTGACCCCGTCCCACCAGGAATAGAGGTGCTTGCGCATTTTGGCCACCACCTCGGGATGCTCGCCAATGACGTTCTTCTTTTGCAGGGGATCGGAGGCCAAGTCGTACAGTTCGCGGTCCTCGAGCAGACGCCAGCGTTTCCAAAGCACCGCTGCCTGATCGGCCCGCATTTGGGTCTGCGAGTGGGGGGAGGGATAATTCGAAAAGCCAGGCATGCGACTGTAATTGATGATCAGAATACGATCATCGGAAACCTTCTTTTTTCCACGAAGGATGGGAGCCAAACTCATGCCATCGAAGATAACCTTTTCCTTGGGTCTGATTTCGCATAAATCCAAAAGGGTCGGCAGCAAATCCTGAACTTGAGTCAGCCCTCCAACGTCACGGGGTTTGCCAAAGTCCCCTTTGGGCCACCGGATGAAGCAGGGAACCCGGTGCCCCCCTTCCCAGATCTCGGTTTTCTTGCCCCGCATACCTGCGTTGAAATACTGGGGGCCGAGCAGACTGCCGTTGTCGGTTTTGAAGATCAGAATGGTATCATCCGTCAGTTCCTCATCATCCAAGAATTGCATCAGTTTGCCCATATTCCAATCGATGTTTCGGATCATTCCAAGATAGAGAGCCAGGCGCTTTTTAAGACCGCCATCCAAGTGATCGAACTTGGGTTGGGCGAGGATCTCGGCAATCACTTTTCGGTCCTCTTCCTTGGGCCAGAAGGGGCCGTGGGGAGTGTTGGTGGCAAGATAGCACAGGAACGGTTTCTTTCTCTGAGCCGATTCCAACATGAATCGCTTGGCCTCATCGAAAAAAACGTCGGCGCAATAGCCCTTGAATTGCCTTTCCTTCCCGTTGTGCACATAGACGTCGTCAAAGTAGTCATTGCCCCAATAAGCGGGAACCGAAGGGATGGAGGAGGATGGATACCAAACGCTTTCCTGAAACCCTCGATCCTGCGGACGGTAGGGATAGTTGGCCCCAAGATGCCACTTGCCGAACACCCCGGTTGCGTAACCGGCATCTCCGTAGAAATCTGCGATGGTGGAAACTTCAGGACGGAGCAAGGCCCGCCCGCTACTGACGTTGACCGCGCCATTGCGGGCCGCGTCCAAGCCGGTAAGCAACTGTCCCCGGGTAGGCGTGCACATGGGGGCAACGTGATAATCGGAGAGCCGAATGCTCTGGCCATGCAAGCGGTCCAGATTGGGAGTCTGCAGGATCGGGTTCCCATGAGCGGAGATTTCCGGATAACCTTGGTCGTCGGTCATAATGACCAGGACGTTGGGCCGGGCGATGACCGACAGGCTAAGTTCTGCGAGAATTCCAATAAGAAGAATTGTTCGTATTTTGTTTTTCATAGAGTGTACTGGAAAATTACCTTAAAGTCGTGAGGTAGGCGGCGAGATCCTTCATGGCTTGGTCATCGGTCAATAATTTCGCAGACATTTGCATGATCTTGCCTGATTTATCCCCGGATCCGTTCCCACGATGCCCATTTCGGAACTTGATCAACTGGTTGTAAACATAAAGATCGGACTGCCCTAAAAGGGACGGGGCATTCAGCGGTTCATTCCCTTTTCCATCGGATTGATGACAGGCAATGCACGTTTGGTAATGCGCTTTTCCCTTCACCGGGTCACCTCCCAAGCTGATGGCTTGTTCCTTTGATTCAAAGGTTCGAATGTAAGCCACCAGATCCGCGATCTGCTGGTTACCGTAGTTTTGCATCAGCGCCTTCATTGCGGTGCCATCGGAGTCAGTAACCTCGTAACCCCTGACGTTGTACTTGAATTTTTGCATCTGGGACTGCATGTACCAATCCGAAAGTTGTGGAAGAGAGGGCGAACGCTCCGACACCATACCAGTGAAATCATTGCCATGACAACTGATGCATGAGCTTGCAAGCGCTTTACCCCGGTCAGCATTGCCGGTAAGGATTTCGGCCTCGAACCCGGTCAGACTGTTGGCCAATTCAGTGAGACCCAGATCGATCTGATTATTGGAGGCGAAGATGGCGAGCGCCATTTTATTGGCGGGCGCGGCATCATTCGCCAGTGCTTTCAGCCTGTTGGTTTGCCCTACTTCGAATGAAATATCAGTGAGGTCGTTCAAGCCTTCCATAAATACGCTGGAGGATTTCTCATCCTTGGTATTGATCAATTTCACGAACTTGATGATTTCTTCCGGTCCCTTTTGAAAAGCCTGCTTGGCCAAAAGGGATTCAACCTTGGTGACTTTCGGAACCACCTTGTCGGAAGAGAGTTGAAAAAGTTCAACGTCGTCGAACCAGACGGTGCCCGTGGCCTCGGACCATGCCCCAAAAAGACAAAATACCACGGCTCCGGATTGGGAATCCACTCGGAAATTGATCTGAAGCTTTTGCCACTCGTCGATCGTCCCCTTGAGCTTGGCTGACTCTTTGGTTTGCAAGCCCCTACCCTGAACCTTGAGTAAAACGCCGTTCATTCCCTCAACGTCCTTCGTCCTTACCCAGGCGCTTAGTAGGTATTCGCCCGGTTCCAAGTTCGGAACCATAAGGTATTCCGCTCCCCCTCCTTCCTTGGACTCGATGCGGGCCGAATTTTTCCCACTTCGAGCAAGGGATGAATCGATCGATAGTTTTGCATTTCCCTTGTGAACCTTGGATTTCCAATTTAATGGCAAACCATCCTCGCTCTCCTCAAAGGATGGATTCTCCAACATATTGACCAACTCGACCTCCTTCTTTTCCAACTTGCCCTCCTTGGCTCGGTCGCGACTTGGCAACTGGGCAATCAACTGCTCCACAAGTAGGGATCCGTGTCGTACCAGAGCCAATTGATAGGGTGATGAAAGGCCTTCACCTGTTGGGATTCGATTTCTGATCGCAAAGATTTGCTCTCCCAGCGAATCGTCCTGAGGCATGGATGACAGAGTCAGAAGGATGTGTCGGAGCACGTTGGGATCCGGGTCCTCGAGCAGTTCGCTCAGCAAATTCGCGCTCTTCGCAGTCTTGGGTAAAACCCGGACCGCATTTTTTCGAACCGCGGCCGATCGATGGCGAACCGCTTGTTCGGCGACGGTTAAAGCTTCCGGATTCGAACCGGCAACCTGTCCTAGCCCATGAAGCGTCCAGAGAGCGTGAATCACTCCCGGATTGGATCCAATATCGTCCACTCCCGCATCCCCGGCCATTTCGATCAAAAATGGGATGGCATCGATTCTTTTTTGCTGAACCAATTTCCTTTGAGCCATTAGACGCCAGAACATATTTTGATGCTTGAGGACGGTCACCAGGGTTCTCGTATCCGCATCCTTCAGGTTAAGAACCTGGTCAGGATTACATTCCTTATGAGTAATGCGATAGATTCGCCCATGGGATTTGTCCCGGAGGGGATTGTCCAACTCTCCACCATGGATCATAATCAGGTTGTTCCAATCAAGCATGTAAAGATTACCGTCCGGTCCGGGACGACCCTGAATGGGAGCAGTGTATTCATCAAAACTGGCCACAAAATTGCCTCCATTGCGGGCCCGATAGGAGCCTTTGCCGTCGGGCTCCAAATGGAATTGGCCCAAAAGCTTACCAGTCGGACTACCCACAAAAGCGGTTCGATTCCAAAACGATTTGGGAAAGGAGCGAGCGGTGTAGATATCGAAGCCCGCCGCTGAAGTATAGGAACCGAAGTGGTCATACTTTCGGGTAACGGTCAGGGGATAATGGGTTTCGAAATCAAAGATGCGGCGGGCTTTTTCTTTTTTGAGACCCAATGCCTCAAAATAGGGATAGGGAGCATGGATGTGATAGGCAGGGTTTTTGTTGGCGGAACACCCAAAGAGTTCAAAATCTTCGGATATTCCCAAGCCCCAACTATTTCCCCCAAAATTACTGATGGGTGTAAACCCGGATCCATTCACTTCCATCCTCCAAATGCCCCCTGAAAACAGGGACTTCCCTAGATCGTACCCCCCGCCCCCAATACAACCGTAGATTTTATTATCAAGACCATACCTCAGATTGGATGGGCCGCCATGGGTGTCGTTGGTCCCCCAACCTGTGTTAATCTTTTTGATCAGGTCTGCCCGATCGTCGCCATCGGTGTCCTTGACAAAGAACATATCAGGAGCCTGCGCCAAAATCAGTCCACCATTAACCCAACACATCCCAGTGATAAGGCTGAATCCTTCCGCAAAAGTCGTAAATGAATCCGCTGCGCCATCCCCATCTTTGTCTTCGCAAAGTAAGACACGATCACTTCCTTCCTTTTTGATTCTTGGATAATCCATGGTGACCGCGACAAACATCCGGCCCCGGTCATCCCAGGTCATATCGATCGGATTCATGATATCCGGCTCGTGGGCAACCAGATCCAGTTCAAATTCATCGGGAAGAACCATACAGTGTAGAGATTCCTTTGGTTTGAGTTGCTGCTGGATGAGCTGATTGCGTCTCTTTTCATAATTATGAAACCAGGAATTGGTATCGGGAAGATAGGTGAAGTTGGGAATTCGAGGGTCCAGGGTTTCTTGTTTTCGGGCGGCCCAGAGGGTGGCGGCAGTAACCAGTTTCTGAAAATCAAAATTTTCCCATACGCGGATGTCATGTCCATAAGCGGAATAAAAAACCCTGCCTTTGCCATGCTTCCGAACCCAGGTCCATGGTTCGGGACGACCTTTTTCATCCCGTATCATCAGGACGGTGCGGTCTTCACTCAAATTCTTGTGAACGTAAGTTTCATCAAAGACTTCAAATTCGGGAACGTTCCTCAAGACGGGATGATCCTGCTGTTCCCTGACGTGCCTTGCAGTGAACCAACCTTTTCCATGCCGGTCGAATTGTCCGCCGATGAACTCAATGAATTTTGGGTTGTTGTGCGAACCGGCGCAGCTGTTGTGAAGTGCGACCAACCCACCGCCTTTGCCAACGAAATCAATCAGGGACTGCAGTTGTTCCAGATGACCACTGCCAAATTCCCGGTATAAGACCACCGCATCGTATTGATTGAGGTTTTGGGGGTTCAAATGATTCAAGTCCGAGGTGTAAGTCATCTTGATGCCGGATCGGAGAAACTTGGGAATCAGTTGATGATGATTGATGCGACCGTTGTGACCGGAATCCGGCTGTCCACTTCCACCACTGAAGAATAAGACTTCCGTCTTCTCGGCAGCGTAATTCGAAAGGGAAAACAAAACTGCAAAACAGGATAACGGAATTATTTTCATTCGAATACAATCTCAGAAAAAGTCCCTGGGCAATCACTTGCGATCGCGAGAAAGTGGCTTGGGATCGACCGCCCAATTTTTGTTCCGCATCGCACCGTAGTAGGGATAGTAGTCCCAAGGCGCATCCAGTCCGAGAGCCCGCGGATCCTTGGTTTTTTTCAAGCGTTGCTGAAGTTGAACGCTAAGTTTCTTTTGAATCTTGGCGTATTGCGGCTTGCCGGCGAGGTTGTTGATTTGGCCGGGATCCTTTTTCAAGTCGTAGAGTTCCTCGGCTGGTCGCTTGGCGAAAGCTAGGTCGTAAAAGCGTTGGAATTCGGGCTTATTCCGGTTATCCATCAACAAGGTCTTGGTGGGTGAAGAATCAACTTCGCCGAAAGGAATGTAACGGGCGCAGAATTCACGGTCCGGGTTACCCGCCGGCCAGCGGTCAGGCATGTGGTTGAGAATGTACATATAGTCCTTGGTTCGGATTGCCCGGGACGGATAGCCCTTCCCTCCCTTGCGGCACCCGTCGTGACGTTCCATGGCAATGAAGGCGGTCAAACGGGTGGTATTTGGCTGTTTCTCGATAATATCATGCAAACTGTTTGCGTTCATCATCTTTGGAACCGCCAAGCCGGCCGCCTCCAAAAAGGTAGGGGCAAGATCGCTCAGATTCACGAGACCGGAAAAGACACGGCCGGGCTCCCGTATACCCTTTGGCCAGCGAATGGCCAGCGGTACTCGAGTGCCTTGGTCATGAAGGCTGGCCTTGGCCCGTGGAAAAGGCATCCCGTGATCACTGGTCACGACCACAATGGTGTTGTCCGTTTGACCGGCTTTGTCCAAGGAGTTCAAGGCCCGAGCAACCATTTTATCGAAATGCTCGATCTCGACGTAGTAATCGAGTATGTCGTTGCGCACCACCGGATGGTCGGGGAAAATTTTCGGAACAATCACCTTGGTCGGATCCTTGCCGGTTCGCTTGCCTGCACCCACTTCGTATCCTCGGTGCGGTTCGCTGGTGCCCAGCCAAAAGCAAAACGGCTGATCCTTTTTTACCTGAGCCAAAAAATCATCGAAGTTGGCGGCATAGTCCGCATTTCTGATCAACTTGAAAGGAGGCTTCAGTCGACGCAACTGGAACTCAATGCCGGCTGGATTCATATCCCGACCGCCGACCGCCAAGCGTCCGGGCCCCCACCCCTTGCCGGTAAAGCCAACGGAATATCCCGCATTCGCAAGGACCTCGGTGTAGGTGATGAACTTTTTCGGTAAGGTGCTGTGAATATTACCCGCTTCCTCCAAACGCCAGATCGATTGCCCGGTAAGGATGGCGCTTCGGGAAGGACCGCAGGTTGGAGCGTCGCAAAAGGCATGAGTGAAGCGAATCCCTTCCCGCGAAACCTGATCAAAAGCGGGCGTCTTGACTATGGGGTCACCGTTCGCTCCGGTATGGGCATACGACTGGTCATCGGAAATGCAAAACAGGATATTGGGTCGAAGTTCTTCAGCTAGACAAGGTACCCAGAGGAAAAGTAGCCAAGATCGAAAAAAGGAGTTCATGATTTCCTTTTCTTCTTTGGATCCGGATCCAAATTGGATTCGATCTCCTTATCACTGGGAGTGGACGAGTGAACGCCATCCTTGGGAACTTCCATACCTGCGGTCCACAGAATCGCATTGAGCATGATCTTTCGGTAGTTGTCGTCCTGCCAACTGACGTGGTTATGGCCCCCGGTGAACCCGAACCCCCTCCCTCCCCAAGGTCGCTCGTAAGCCCAAGCTACGTGCTGAGTCTCCCCGTTGGCCACCGCCTTGCGTACCGCTGGGTTACCACTGCGGGGACCGTCCGGGCGCTTCAAGGTTTCGGGAGGCGGCAAGTCGGTGAGAATGGGAGTGAATCCTCTGCGATCCTCCACGAAACGCATGTGATAATACCATTCGTCATCCACACTGAACGGTTGCACGCCATTCCAGATGGGATGCATACGCGGTTTGAAATTGGGTTTCCAATGAGGGTTGACCGACCAGTTGAGATCGCAGAACCCACCCATCCATTCGAGAAACTTATCACCGGGGGCTCCGCTGACCGCTTCAGTCGCCCAGTGAATCATGATCACACCGATTCCTTTTCTCATCAGGGCGTCGAATTCCCTGAGCTTGGGATTGAGCAAGTGATTTCCATGGCCCGTGCAAAATATCACGATGGTGGAGGCATCCTGGAGAATGGATGCGTCCTCGGGGTACCCAACGTCTTTCAAGACCACCGCCTCGACAGGCAAACCGGACTCGTTCAACCGCTTGGCCAGAATCATGTTGCCCGCCCGGTGTTCATGCTTCATCCACCCGTGACTGGGTTTGCCTGAAATGAAAATTACTTTTTTCTTCTGGTTTAAAGATGATTTATTGAAAGAAGCAAGGGGTGCCGGACCTACCGTAACCTTGTGCCAGTACCCCCATTCGTTTCGCCAATCCGTAGGATAATTCTCCAATTGCAAGTTGATTTCCTTTCCTGCATAGGGAGACAAGTCCACTTCGTGGGTAAGCCATTCATCGGTGACGGTCTTGGAAGACACCTCGGCTCTGGAAATGACCTTTCCATTTACTTTAACCCTTAATTCCCAGTCTCCGTGAGGATGGTGACTGACGGTGGCCCGCAGAAGTGTTTTCGCGTCTTCGCCTATCATCATCTTACGACTCAGTACTGAGGGGACTCCCTTCCCAATCGGATGAGTTCGAGTAGCGGTCTTGTTGCGAAAGCTGTCGAAGCGAACGACTCCACCCTCTCCGGAGCCATTTATGGAAAATTTCTGAGCTGCTTTTTGAATCAGTTTTTGCCAATTGGCTAAATTTGATTTTGAGGGCGACCGTTGGTTGGACTTGTGGACCGTCAATCCCCCAAGCAGTCGGCGGGGAGCGAACTCCTGCAAGCGAGGAAGGTCTGACGAAGAGGCCAATGCAAGGGCCTTTTGCGGATTTTGGACAACCATGGGCTCCAAGGCCAACCAAAGCATGCGGGGAATATTGTTGTCCTCCCTGTCCTCCCCGTATTTGGATAAGGCCTCAAGAATATTCCAGCGCTGATCGTAGGGCATTCGCTGGAGGGCGCTGGCCAGGTAAAGACGGACTACGGGTGAAGTTTCCGCCTTTGCCATCTGCGAAAATTTTGCCCTTACAGCCCCGGAAGGTTTTTTTCCTTCGGCGAGAAATTGAATGGTCCAGGCCCGGACGTATTGTTCGGAATCATCAAGCAGGGACAGGGCATGCTCCTCAGTGATCCCACCGGTAACGTGAAGGGCCCAAAGAGCACGCAAGCGTTTTCCTATGGTTTTGGCATTTGTCAGCATGGACTTGAGTTTGGCATGAACCGATGACTTGCTGAGTTTTCCGGAAATGGCTCGGTGGTGAAGAATGGTGCGGGACTGACGAACGTACCAATCATTTGCGTGGTCCTGCATCTCAACGAGTTCAAGGTCAGTGAGCTTTTCCAGATCGAAGGCTTTGGGACCTTTCACCCCTTTGGGCATAATGCGGTAGACTCTTGCGGAATTGGCGAACCTGATCTCATTTCCACAAATATTTTGATCGTGCCAATCCAATATGTAGATTCCGCCGTCCGGACCGGTCTCCACACTGAAACCCACCCAGGCCAAATCGTTTGCGAGCATAAAGTCCGGACCGTGCTTCCCGATGAAGCTCGAGCCCTTTGGAACCATGTAGTCGATCAAAACGGCATGTTCGTGAATGTTGCACATGAAAAGTTGATCACGGTATTTCTCCGGAAAAACGTCGGCCAAATAGAAGCGAGCTCCCCCATGCGCTGACTTGTGAACGTGGTCGCGAATGGTCTTGATGTTGTCATACACGAAGGGATTGACGTTCCTTTTGCTTTGCTTGTGATAAATCCCGCCCTGAACGACGTGGAAGAGATGAGGAATCACGCAACAAGTGGCAAAGCCCTGCCCCATGTCATTGAAATCAAACCCCCAAGGATTGGACAAACCCTCGGCGAAGACTTCAAATTCCTTCGAATGAGGATGAAACCGCCAAATCCCCGCATCGATGAATTGCCGATCCTCATCCTTCTGTCCGGGACGACCAACACGAGACTGAGTGAAAACTCCATGACAGCCATAGAGCCAACCGTCCGGCCCCCATATGAAACTGTTCAGCGTTTCATGCCGATCCTGAATTCCCCAACCGTCGAGAAGAACCTCATGCGGACCGTCGGGCTTGTCATCCCCATCGGCATCGGGAATGAAAATCAATTCCGGAGGCATCCCAACGTAAACTCCTCCCATTCCGACGGCAATGCCGGAGCTGAAAGTCAGGTTCTCGGTAAAAGTCTTCTTCTTATCGAACACACCATCCCCGTCAACGTCCTCAAAAATTTGAATGCGGTTTCTCTTGTCTTCGCTGTGGGCTTTACGTGTTTGGTAGTTGTAGTTCTCAAGCGTCCAGAGACGTCCCCTGAAATCGAAACAAAAGGCAATGGCTTCTCCAATATCGGGCTCGGATACGAAAGCCTTGACCTCGAACCCCTTAAGAATCTTCATCTTTGCGATGGCCTCGTCGGGCTTTAGGAAAGGCGCGTTGCTGGTCTTCACCGCCCCCATAATCGGAATAAGGAATTGACAGAGAAGGAGGAAGGAAAAGATCGTTTTCATTGGAGCGGCGCTTGGTTTCTGGGTTACTTGCGGGCGATAAGATCCATGATTTCGGGGATTTGCAATTGTTTGGGATAGGCTCTCGGACATCATTTGAAACTGGGATTCGTCAGGTTGGATTACTCAACGGCGAAAACACCCTGCATGATCAATCCATGCCCGGGATAAGTGCAGATGAAGTGGTAGTCTCCGGGTTCTTCCGGCACTGCGAAATAGAGAGTGTATTGCATACCTTGGGCAACCTGCGGAGTGGAGGCAAGGAGTTCGGGTATTTCCGGAATGAAGTTTTTCTTGAGACCCGTGGCGCCCATGGCAACGGCAGCGTCCATTACGGTCTGGCTTGAACCTGGAGTGATGATGGCGAGATTATGCATCATACCGCTGGAATCGGCGTTGGGAAAAACAAAGTAAACTTTTTCACCGGCCTTTGCCTTGATGCGAGAGGTGTCGAATTTCAAGCCGGGCAAAACCCCTACGTCGATTCGGCGCGCATCTGCAAAACCATCGGGCATCGGCTTGACGGGCTTAATGCCAATTTTCGAAAGCTCGCCCATTTCGATCAGTTCTCCGTATGCTTCTCGGAAGGATTCCCCCAAGCTTTCATTTAAACTGCGAGCGGTGTAGTTCGGAATATCCGATTTGACGATTTTTCCTTTTCGCATAGCTTCGAGCAGTGCTCGGGAATAGGACTTCTTTGATGCGAGAGTATCAATCGTGGCCCGTTTGGCAATCGTATCGAACTTTTCATATTCCGAGAGCAAATCCTTGGCGGTTTCCGAATAATCAAAGGAGGAATAGGCCCGAATCGCATCGATTCGCAAGGGTGTGCCAAGCAATGATTTGAGGTTCTTCGGAAGCTCCTCGAACCGCATTGCAACCAGACCCACAAGCGCTTCCTTTCGTTCTTCAGCCTCCGCTTTTTCATTAAGAACAAGTTTCAAGGCATCCTCACTTACGGAAAGATCTCCAAAGATTTGGCTGAGTTGGCCAGCTAACTTGACCACTTCAGGACTCTTGGAACGAACGAGTTTGCCGCGCAAGGCATGCCATGACTTGGGAGGTGACAAATCCCGCTTGCCCGAAAGTCCGGCCAGGGTACCCCGAAGAAGATTTGCCTGAACCTCCGGACTTTCGCTGTTGGCAAGCGCCTGAAAAATCAAGCCAAGTTCACGGTTCATTTCAACAGCCTGAACCGGCTGTACGCTTGCCAGTGCCAAAAGGACCGCCTTCCAAGGGTATTTGCTTTTTTTCATAAACGGACAAGATCGGAATCGAAATAATGGATCATTAGAAAGGATATGGACATACTATTTCCTTTGGAGGTTTGGAAAAGCGGATAAGAGGGTTTCATCTTGCGATTCTTCGGACCTCACCCTGATAAGCAAAGGGGGGCGAGTACCGGCCGACCGGCGTCAAGTCATCGCGTCCGAGGGCCGAACCCTCATTGGGAACAACCCCGATGAGCCCACCTGCATCCCCACTTGATTGAAGACGCCCATTGATTTCGAGACTCATCCCACCACTGGCCTCAAGCATAACCAATACGACGAAATCCTCTTCGGGAACGGGTGCGCCTATTTCGTGAAGACGATTGTTCCGCCGAATGGCAAATCTCAACTGACCCTCTTTGACGTAAATGGAGTATCCATTGACGATCCCCCCACAACTTGCGATCACTCCCACGGAATTCGACTTGGCGGGTTTCACCTCGAATGAAAAGACAAAGGGCTTGTTCGCATGAGTGAATGCCTGCCCCGATCGATGGCCTCGTTGCCGGTTCCAGGGAGAGATCTTGGGGATTTTTGCTATTTCCGCTACCTCTTTGGGCATCCCCGTCAAAAGCCTATTTTTGATTCTGAAATACTTATCGTCTGCAGCCAAATTGGTGAATTCGTGGGGGTCGGATTTCAAGTCATACAATTCCACGAACCCATCCGGATATCGAATGCAACGGTGACGATCATCGGAGACCGCATGAGCGGGAGCGGAATCTCCCCAAAATTGAAAGGAGGTGAGAGAAAGGGATTTTTTCCTTTTGTCGGGATTTCTCAATTGAGGGACGAGAGAGACTCCCGAACATTGGACGGGCGTCGGCAAACCGGCAAGGTCACACAAAGTCGGATAAAGATCGGTCAGAGTAACCGGCTGACGGGACTTGCGACCATCCGCGCTCATACCCGGAGCATGAATGAACAAGGGCACCCGAGTCGTCTGATCCCAGAGCGCAAACTTTTCCCAGTTTTCCTTTTCCCCGATATGAAAACCGTGATCGGTCCACAAAACGATGATGGTGTTGCCCTTCAGACCGGAGGAGTCCAAACCGTCAAGCAGACGACCAACTTGATGATCCACGTAGCTGATGCTGGCAAGGTAGCCCCGCATAAGATGCTTCCATTGCTTGTTATCGGTCACCCATTTGTGCCAACTCATTCTTCCGTGGGGCCGGGCGTCTTCCAAATCATTATCCAAGAATTTCGGAAGTTGAACCTTTTCCATGGGGTAAAGATCGAACCATTTTTGGGAAACCTCGAAGGGAATATGGGGACGGAACAGACCCACTGCCAGAAACAATGGCTTGTCTCTTTTTTCCTTCATCCGCTCGATCGCCCAATCCACCACCAAATGATCACCATAGGTCTCCTCTTCCTGCTCAATCACCGCTGCCCCAAAGTAGTGATTACCCAAGGGACGCTTGCCCACGAATCCCTGATTCTGATCAATTTTGGTACTCTCGGGTCTGGGCCAATCCGCTGAAATGGGATCCAAGGGATCTCCGCGGTACTCATCCCAGGCATCGGGATCGTTCTGGGAATCTCCGGGAGTCCATTGAAGCGTGTGAAAAATCTTCCCCCCCCCCGCAGACCAATATCCATGATCCCGAAAATGCTGAGACAAAACCACAGCCTTTTCCAAGACCTTTGATTCATGACGCCAACGGGGTCCATGAGCTCCGAACATGTTACGGTAAATCCCCGAACGGACCGGATGCACTCCCGTCATCACCGCAACGCGAGAGGAGTGGCAGGCGGGAGATGCGCAATGGGCGTTGGCGAAGGTAACCGAACGACCAGCCAAGCGCTCGAAGTTCGGAGTCTTGATTCCAGGATGATTATCCAGAGGAGAGATGTAGTCGTTCAAGTCATCAATGCTGATGAACAGGACGTTCGGCTTGG
>Ga0163109_10002286_pt1 | contig 15033 bp, 4 predicted proteins | sample CRUFie1St13metaG_FD_108704 | JGI IMG/M metagenome (GOLD analysis project Ga0163109, IMG submission 108704) | Marine microbial communities from the Costa Rica Dome - CRUD Field 142mm St13 metaG | ecosystem: Environmental > Aquatic > Marine > Oceanic > Photic zone | place: Costa Rica: the Eastern... | reverse complement strand
TTAGTTGTACTACCAAAGTTCCAGCTTTGGTTACCTGGAGAATAAATTGCTTGAGTAGTGCCAGCAATAGTAAGAGTTACATTTTCGCCTGAACTGTTGACATCACCAGCTAGTTGTACGCTATTGATTGACACACTAGTTGGATTTCCTCCTAGTGCCGCTGTGATATCAAGGTTAGTTGTTACAGCTCCTGTTCCGCCACTACTTCCTTCACCTGTTGTGCCACTACTACTAGCTTCGTTGGCTTTGTAAAATTCTGTAAAACGTCTAGTGCCATTTGTACCTTCAACTTTGTAACACAGTCCTAGTCTTGCTGGACCATAAGTGTTGTTGAGTGTTGTAAGGTTCACTGCACTTGCAAGTGTGTCAGTGGTGTGTAACTTGATAGTATTGGTGTCAATTACTTCAGTATAGTACACAGTACCATCAGTGAGGCCAGCGTCTGAGAGACCGTAATACGGAGTGTTGAACAACAGTGTGTATCCGTTACGTAAATTATGACTATTCCATGTAACAGTATCTGCACCTGAATTGATATCTGCTGGATCTAAATAGTTTGTGTATGTGCTTTCCCAATCGTATGTAACCACAGGAGGATTTCTATATGTTCCTCTACCAGTGCTTACACTCATATCTACCACTTCACTGTTATTGAAGCTAGCAGTTGTATCAACAAATGGTCTACCGTCTGGTGCAGTAGCAGTACTATCTGTAATTTTCAAAACTTTTGGACCAACTGTGTTACGCAAATAAACTTTGGTATTTGCACTCAATCCGTGCGTATCTTGTGTGGTAACTGTAATATTACTGGGTACAGTGTTGTCTGTAACAGCACCATCAGCAGTACTAACAGGAAGTGTTGAACCTTCAAAAAACTTACCAGCAATAATAGTTGTATAACTACCAGCTAAGTTACCGCTAAAGTTTGCAGGAACATCAAGTTCAAAGAAAAACGAAAGTGTATCTGGAACACTGGTAACAATAAAGAAACCTTCAGCTTGATACTGACTCAAACCTTGTACACTGATAGGATCACCAATGCTTAGTCCGTGTGGTAGTGTAGCAATAACTTTTACGTTTTTACTTCCACTCACAGCATCAACACTAGTAATTCCGTCAACCGGAGTATCACCGCTGTTACTAAAAATAGTAGGAATGTTGTTTACTGTTTGAATAGTTTCCCACTTAGTACCTTGTAGACCATATTCAAAGTCAGTATCGATCAAGTTTTCTGGATTACTAACACGCAGTTTACCAACTGGATCAAGAAGATCTTCAGCTGGAGTAATTTCTTGATAGTCTAAGTCAATAAAAATTTGCAGTATGTCAGTGTCACTCATTGTTGTAGTATCATACGCAAGGTTGAATTCTGTTTCGTCTGTAGTTTCATTGAAAAACTTACCTGAAAATCCAATTGTAGGATCTGCAAAATTGTAGATAATTGTGTTGTCAGTAATGTTTGTTATCAGCAAAAATTTCTCAGGCTGTACGTTACCTTGAACGTATACAACCTGTTCACTTGCATCAAATCTATAATTACCTACAAAGAGTTTTTTTGCCATGTTGTTATTATCCTAGTGCTATTGCAAATGCTATTGCTTCGTTTTTAGTAACAGCACCTGTTGATGTCGAACTTAGGTTAGCCGCCGCAATGTTACCTGTGATAGTAAGATCACCGCCAACACTACCGTCTCCAGCAATATTGATATCCTTAAACTTTAGGTTACTAAGACCAATGTCTCTGGTATTATTAGTTTGTGGTGCTAGGTCGTTGTCTACTGTAAATGCAAATTTAGTCATTTGTGGTTCCTTTACTATATTTATGTGTCAATTGCCGTCACCTGAAATTTGTAATCTGTCTGTGTTGCACTGGTCATTGTTGCCAGCAGTTGAACGTTGCTTCCTGATATAGCGGCATCAAAACTTGCTAGTGGACCTACACCTGTGTAAATTGTACCATATACTGTAGCCCATGCATCTGTGCCATTGTGTACAATAAGCACTTCACTGGCTTGATATTCACTGCCTTTGGTAAGTGAAATTGTATACTTGAGTGTTCTATAAGATGCTTTTAGCAATCCACTTATCGCTGTGGTAGTTGTTGTACTCAACGAGCCATCACCATCAATGTGTGTAACATTACCAAATCTTACATGTCCACCTTGAACATTTAGCTTGTCCAGTGATGATTGTGAGGCAGGATTATCTGTACCAATACCAACATTACCGCCATCGACAATAGTAAACACTTCTGTTGTATCATCAAATACATTTACTAAGTCTGCTGTGCCTGTGCCTTTGATAAGCGCAACAGGATTTGTGTTGTTGTCACTTACAACTTCTAAGTCTGCCGCGGCACCTTGTAAACTTTGGAAACGTGTAGCACTTGTATAACTTGTTAGTTTGCCACCTGGATTATCTGTTCCAATACCCACTGTGCCATCATCTTTTACTGTGACCAAATCAGTTGATCCGTTGGTTAGGATTTGGAATTTTTTGCCAGTCTCATTATTGTCTTGGTCAATGTTGATTGTTACATCACCTGCACTGTTCAGTATCAAACTACCTGCATCTACAGTTTGTGCAATAGTTAGGTCATTTGTGCTTCTGGTAATGCTATGAGATGTTCCATCTCCAAATCTAACTGTACCTGCTGTGGCACTGTCTTTGGCTCTTAGAACACCTACTGTAATATCGGTAGCAGTAGTGGCACCTCTGGTTACGACCGAGTCCAGCGTATCGCTTTCACTGGTCAAATAACTCGACAGGTCAGGTGGAGTAAATGTGAATGTGCCGTTAGAGTTATTGTAGCTGAGGCTACCACTACCACTATTCGCCGCGGTGGTTACGCTCAAATTCGTTAGAGTAATAAACGAACTCAAGTCACTGGTAAGTGCCAGCGTTCCTGTACCACCAGGGATCGTGTGACTGTTTAGAGATCCTACTGTTACGCCATTGCTTGTAGTTGCTCCACGTCCAGTCACCGAATCTAATGTGTCTGTTTCTGTAAAACTTGTTAGGAAACTGCTTAGGTCAGGTGGGGTATAAGTGAATACGCCAGTTCCATTAGCGTATGCAATTCCTCCACTGCCACTAGCAGATGCATTTGCACCAACGCTGATACTACTCAATGTAATGTAGTTTGCTCCGTTGGTCAATTGGTTGTTGTTGGTTGGTATGTCACTGGTCAATGCTAGTGTACCAGTACCAGCCGGAATTGAATGTGTGTTTAGTGTTCCAACTGTGATGCCATTTGTTGTACTTGAACCTCTGCCAGTTACTGCATCAAGTGTATCTGATTCTGATGTTAGATAACTGCTGAGATCTGGAGGTGTAAATGTAAATGCACCTGTTGAATTATCATATGATAGTGCGGCAGTACCTGCGGCGGCAGTAGTTACACTCAAATCAGTCAGTTCAATTTTAGCACTTAGGTCAGGTGGAGTAAATGTAAATGTGCCATTTGTGTTGTTGTAACTAAGACTTCCGCCACCGCTTGCACTGGCGTTTGTAGAACTCAAGTTTGTTAGAGTAATATAATTTGCACCATTACCAATTGAACTATTGTCAGTTGGAATATCGCTGGTAAATGCTACTGTACCTGTAGCATCTTTGAAAGTAATTGTTCTGTTTGCTGTTGGGTCTGTGATTGCAAATACTGTGCTACTACCACCTGCACTGGAACCATCAAAGCGTAGTGCATTTGTACCACTAATTCTAGCAGTCATTGCAATTGTGTCTGTATCTGCATCACCTAGTGTTGTGTTACCATCAACTGTTAGGTTACCGCTAATACTAATATTAGTTGCTGTGCCACCTCCAATGTAGGTTTGCACTCTAGCATCTGTGTAATATTTGTTAGTTGATCCTTCAGTTAGATCATCTGTAGTACTGGTACTTGTATCAAAAATTGTTCCTGCGCCAGCAATAGTTGATCCTGCTGGAAGAACAACTGAACTACCACTTGCTGTAATAGTTGCACCGCCAAGTTCAATACTAGTACCACTTAGATATAGATCACGCCACCTTTGTGTAGTTGCGCCACCTAAGTCATATGTAACATCTGCACTGGGCAACAAGTGTCCTGTGAATGTACTGTTACCGCCAGTAACTTCAAATGTTCCACTAACACTTGCATTATCATCAATTGTAGTTGTACCGCCTTGACTGTCAATGGTCAAGTTGCCTGAAGTTGTATCAATTTCATTGTCACCAGTTACACCAACTTGAATGTTGCCACTTTTGACACCACCAAATTTAGCATCACCTAATGTACCTGTAAAAACGTTTGCTGTGTTTGTTGACTCTGGAATAAACTGGAAGAATTGATCTGTATCATCAAATCCAAAAAATCCAAGTTTTTGTGCTGAAGTTGCTAGTGCAGTACCGTTTCCAGCACCAGCACCAGTTGCTGTAAACACTGTGCCTGGATTACTATCTGCCGCACCAATTAGTGTGAAGTCTGTTGTACCTGTAGTAATAATTTCATATTCAACACCTACTGCAAAACTTCCAGAAGTTGTATTTGCTGTTCCATCATGCCAACGGAATACAACACCTCTATCTTTGTTATCATCTGATGTTGGAGGATTAGCACCTCCTAGTGTAATAATAGGATCACTCAGTGTTTGACTGCTACCACTGCTTTGACTTCCTGAAACTGTCAAGTTACCACTAATAGTAACGTTACCGCTGTTGTCTACTGTAACAAGATTGTGATTGTTGATTTGTAGTTGCTGTAGTGTAACAGGATCTGAGGATGACTGATATCCATATACAACAATTTCATCTCCGTTTAGAGGAGCAACTATCATACCCAACACACCTGTTGCGTTTGTAAATGTGTAGTCTGTGCCGTTTCCTTTTACAAGAACACCGTTGACATATACCTGAACATCAACTATATTAGTACTACCTGTGTTGAAAGTTTGATTGCTTCCATCACCTGTAAAATTATAAACTGTAAATGCAGTACCTGCGCCTGCTAGTTGTACAAGTATGGCTTGATTGCTTGCGTCAACATCTAAGTCAATGCCAGTACCGCTTACAAGTGTAAGTGTATCTGTAGTACCACTTGCTACTACATTTCCTGTTTCACTCCAAGTATAACCAGTATTAGTGTCAGTGACAGTAATTGTTTTGAAAACATCACTAGCTGAGCCTGAACTATCAACTCTGATAATTTTGTTTGTAGTGTCAATATCTAAATCAATATTTGTACCACCCAACAGTTTTATAGTATCTGTGTTGCTACTTGCACTTATAGTTCCTGTTTCAGCAAAACTTGTGCCGCCAGGATCGCTGTCAATAACTTCAAAACTTTTTACAATATTCTGTTGACTACCTCTGTCAGTGTTTGTAAATGTAACAGTGTCTGTTGCACCTACTACCACACTCATTCCGTCACTATCACTGAATGTTACAGTGTTTCCTAGACTTACTGTTTGTGTATTGCTGGCATCATCTGTTATTGTAAAATCTGTGTTTAGAGCGACATCGCTCATTGCAGTTACGTGACCTTGTGCATCAACTGTTACGCTTACAAGATTTCCTGATCCGCCGTATGAGTTTGCTGTGACACCACTGTCAGCATGACCAATTGTTAGTTTATCATTTGCGGAGTCTACAGTTACTTCAATTTGATCTGTTTGGGCAAAAGTAAATGTATCTGTATTACTATCTGCCACTGCATTGTTTACACCATCAGTAAATGTTTTGAATGCGTAGTTGTCTGCAACGTTGAAGTCTACACTTGCGCTGGTTTGTGTGACAGTTTGTACGTGTCCAAAAGTATCAAATGTAATTGCATAGTCTTGTACAAAAGTATTACCACTGTTGTCTACACTGAGATCACCTACACTGCTAGTATCAGCATGTGCAATATCTATAGTATCAGTACCTGCTGTACCTGTAAGTGTAATACCACTGCCTTGTGTAATTGTTATTGTATCAGTTGCACTGTCAGCTACTAAATTTGTTCCGTTGACTGCAAAAGTTTTGAATATCAGCGGTGTAGCTGTACTCAATGCAGTCACGTGACCTTGTGCATCTACAGTAACAACTGGTATAGCTGTTGCACTACCTTCACTGCCAGCACTAACACCACTGTCTGCGTGTCCAAATAATACGCTGTCGCCATGTGTAGCATCATCACTGCTTACTGTAACTTCAATTTGATCTCCAGCACGTAGTTTGAATGTGTCTGTGTTGCTGTCAGCTACGGCATTTGTTGTGCCGTCTGTAATAGTTTTGAAAGCGTAGTTGTCAGCTGTATTGAAATCAATTGTGCCAGTGCCTAATGCTGTTACGTGTCCAAATGTGTCAAACGTTACTTCATCAACAAATGTATTGGCTGTTACTGACAAGTTTGTTACACTACTTGTGTCTGCGTGAGCAATAGTAAGTGTGTCAGTACCTGCATCACCTGCTAAAACAATACCAGTTGTGCTATCTGTTTGTGCGGCGGCAATTATTAGTGTGTCAGTATTGCTGTCAGCTACTAAATTTGTGCTTGTACCAATACCAACCTGTACAGTTTTGAAAGCATAGTTGTCTGCTGTATTGAAATCTACTGTACCTGTTGTTCTTGTAAGAACATGACCCATTGTGTCATATGTTTGTCCTGTAATAAATGTATTACCTGTTCCAGTTAGATTTGTAACACTGCTGGTATCAGCGTGTGCTACTGTGAGGCTATCCGTTGAAGCATCTCCTGTGATAACAATACCATCTGTGCTTGATGTTTGTGCCGCACTAATTGTTAGTGTGTCAGTATTTGATTCTGCTACTAGGTTTGTTCCGCCTGCTGTAACTGTTTTGAAAGCATAGTTATCTGCAATATTGAAATCTACAGCGGTAGCGGCTACTGCGGTTACATGTCCTTGTGCATCTACTGTGATAGCATCAACGAATGTATTTGCAGTAGAAGCAATTGTTGTGTTTGCACCTGTAACATCATGTACAATTCTCAATGCACCATTGGTTGTGTCAATGTCTACATTTATTCCTGTGCCACCATGAAATGTAAAACTGTCTGTATTACCACTTACAGTGTACGTGCCTGTTCCTGTAAAACTAAGACCTGTGTCTACGTCAACTGCAATAATACTTTTGATAATATCTTGACTGCTACCTAAATCACTGTTGGTTACTGTAATCTCTTTAGCAGTGTTGTCTGTTGTAATTGCAATACCAGTGCCATTTACCAAAGTAAGTGTTTGTACATTAGTGTTTGGTGTGACAGTTGTTTGCCCACTTACTGCAATTTCGCCAAATGCATAGTTTCCTGCAACATTGAAATCAATACCGCTAAATGTGTTGGTTTGTACATGACCGTATGTGTCATATGTTTGTGCAGTTAGAAATGTATTGGTTGCCGCAGTTTGATCTGAAATACTGCTGGTATCACCATGTGTTACTCTAATAGCATAACTTGCGGCATCTGCATCAATATCAATAGCATCACCACTAATAAATTTCAGCGTGTCTGCTTCTTGTGCGGCTGTAATAGTGCCTGTGGCGGCCCAAGTATATCCACTATCTGTATCACTTACTTCTACTATACCATAATTATTCTGAATGTTTACTGTACCCATTGTAGGTGTAAACCCAGTAACGTGTCCAAATGTGTCAAATGTTGCTACTAGTTCTTGTAAGAAAGTATTGTTATTGTTTCCTGTGCTAACGTTGGATACTGTACTTGTATCTACGTGTTCAATTCTAATGGCTTTTTGTGTTGTATCAATATCAACATCTATACCTTCGCCACTTACAAAAGTTACTGTATCTGTACTGCTGGTAGCAGTAATACTACCGGTTACTGTGTAACTGTAAATTACATCTGTATCAGTTACTGTGAATGTTTTGAAAACTCCGCTAGCAGTTGAAAGTAAACTGGTTCCATTGAACGTTGGTTCTTTGTTGAAATCCCATGTATCTGTAGCACTCAGATAAGTCAGTGTTGCATTTGCACCATCTACAGTAAGTCCTGCTCCGTTTGCCGCTGAAGCATTTGCGGCTCCTTTGGCTATAGTGATGTTGAGGTCATCTACATCTAGCGTGGTGCTATTGATAGTGGTTTGACTTCCGTCAACTTGTAAGTCGCCTGCAATAATAACAGTACCAGCAAGGTTACGTGTAATAATTTCATTGCCCATTCCAGTGCCATGCACTGTACAATAATAATTAAGTTCTCCTGGTGCATCAGTAGGAACAACAATAGTAACTGTAGCAGGTGTTCCTTGTCCTTCTGTTCCAACAACACTAACACCACTTGTATATTCTGTTGTACCGCCGTCTGCTGTAAATCTCAGAGGATGGTTGTTGTTACTAACATCGCTAACATCAAATACATACGTATTGCCTCGATATAGCGTGAGTGCAGGATTACTTGTGCTTGCTGTGCCTGCTGTAGTATTTTCTAGATAGTATACATTACCAGTACCACCACCATACAGTGTACCGCTTGCAACGGTAACTGTGTAATTTGTTGTACTTGAACTAATTGTAACAGGATCAATTGTAAATAGGTTAGGAGCAGTAATGTTTCCTCCCATGTACAAATTATTCCATGTATCACTAAGTGAACCTAAATTATGTGTTGCGGCAGTGTTAGGAAGTAAATCACTAGCAACTTTGGCTGTCACTGTTAGTGTATCACTGGTTGTATCACCTAGTGTTGTATTACCTATTACGTTGAGATCTGCTCCAACATATAAATTTTCTGCTATTCCTGCGCCGCCGTCTACAATTAGCGCACCGGTTGTAGCACTTACACTTCCTGTGGTGTCATTTAGATTTGTTATGCCTGTTACATCTAGTGTTCCTCCAACAGTTGTGTTACCTGTTGCTTGGTCAACTGTAGTAAGTCCAACTGTGAATGTTGTACCATCAAATGTAAAATTAGCATCATCGCCAATTGCACCACTTGTTCCTGCAAGAGGAATTCTGTTGTCAGTGAGATCACTCACAGTCAACGTGCTTACAACAACTTCTCCTGCGCCATTAGGTGTAATTGTAATATTGCCATCTGTGTCAGTTGATGCAATAGCATTTCCATCAATTTGTATATTATCAATATCTAACTTTGTGCCTGCAACATCAGCGGCAGTAATGTTTACTGCTTGATTGCTAGCGTTTACTATTAGTAGATTTCCTAAGCCATCTTCTTTGAGAATCAGTGTTCCCAAATAGATACTGGTTCCGCCTACATATAAATCTCTCCATGCTTTGGTGCTGGAGCCAAGATCATATGTAACATCTGCATCTGGAATCAAATGACTTGCAAAATCTGCTGTAACTGTGATACTGTCTGTATCAGCATCACCTAATATAATATTGCCACCAATTGTAATGTCGCCACTGATAGCTGTATTACCAGTAACAGTAAGTGTGTCAGTTCCGCCTGTTCTTGTTGTTGTTCCTGCTGTAAGTCCAAGACTTGCAAGTGGAGTGTTGGTAACGTCTGCTAGTACAATGTCAACATCTGTACCTACAAGTTGTAGTTGACTGCTACCATTGTCGCTTGCAACAATACTTGTTGGACTTGCTGTAGTAATATCTGAGATAACGCTAGTAAGGTTACCTGTTGCTGATGTTGTTCCAGCTATAAATCCTAAATCTGTCAGTGGTGTGTTAGTAACGTTTGCAACTACAATGCTTACGTTTGCACCTGTCAGTACAAGTTGGTTAGCAACGTTTGTTGCTGTAACATTGGGAATACTTGCACTAGTAATATCACTAATAACACTGGTCAAATTACCAGTTGCTGTGGTAGTTCCTGCTGTAAGTCCTAAATCTGCTAGTGGTGTGTTTGTAACATCTGCTAGTACAACATTTACATTTGTACCAGTAATTTGCAGTTGGTTACTTCCGTCATCGGCGGCAGTAATTCCTGCAATCGCCGCTGTGGTAATATCACCGATAACACTAGCAAGGTCTGTGCCAGTTAGTGTTATTGTTGTTCCGTTGATGCTAAATTCATCAGTGGCTGTAACAGTTGGTGTTGCTGTAGTACCAGTAACTATAGCTGTTCCTGTTAGAGTAACTTGTACAGTGTTGATGCTTAGTTGATCACCTGGTGTTACTGTAGGATTTGTTTGTGTACCTGTTACAGTTGACGTACCAGTTAGTGTAACTGTGGTACTGTTTATTGTAAGTTGGTCGCCTGAGTTTACTGTTGGACTTGCTTGTGAACCAGCTACTGTAGCAGTAGCACCTACAATGCCAAATATCAAATTAGCACTATCTTCTAATGCGCCACTTGCACCTGCTAGTACAACTCTATCTTCTGTTAGGTCACTTACAATGGCACTGCCCATTGTAGTTTCACCTGTTACACCTAGTGTACCACTAATTGTTGTATTACCACTGGAATCAACTGTGATCAAATTGTGATTGGGAATACCCAACAGTGCCAAACTAATAAATTCAGCTTCGCCTGTTTCTACAACTTCAACAACACTAAGATTAGGTGGAGTGTTTACAAAAGTAACTACACCGTTAGTATAACTATAGTCTGCGGTTGGTTGAAGTAATATACCGTTGAGATATATGAATGGTGGAGCACTACTGCTATTACCACCTGTATTGAATACGTTTGTATTACCGTCTGCTAAAAAAGTTTGTCTTACAAATGTCGCTTGGCTATCACCTAATGTACTGATAAATTCAGCACCAGTCCAAACAAATAGTTCGCCTGTTGTACCTGAATCATACCAAAGTGTACCACTGTCATTTGCTCCTAATCCTGTGGGCGCATTGTCAGCGAATGTAATACTACCTCCGCCAGCACCTCCCAAAGCTCCCCAAGCAGTACCGTTGTAGCCTTCAAATTGATTTTCTTGTGTATTGAAACGTATGAGACCTGTGACAGCCGCTCCGCCACTTGTACGCTGTGCAGTATTGCCAACCGGAACACCGAGGCTTCCGTTTGCGTTGATAATTATTCTACCAGTACTTGGCGTGATCCTATTTTGTTGGTGATCAAGATTTATGGCCATTCACATTTCTCACATTTACTCTATATGTATTTATGACGTAAGATATCTCGTCAAACTCTAGTAAGTGTAAATTGTCCTGTGAGAATAAATTGACCTTTGAAGTTTGCATCTCCAGGAGGAGGACTACCTCCAGGGTCTCTGCTAGAATCAGTAACTGAAACAGTATTACTGGTCACTTGAATAGTACCACTTGTACTATCTGTGCGTACCTGCAATTGAAAACTTTCAGTGCCTTCAGTTGAACTGTCATTTACAAGTGTAAGTGCTACACTGCCTGAATTACTGTTTATTGTAAAACTACCAGTTAGTGATCCACTTGTAAAATCGCTTGCATTTATAGTGCCACTAACAGGATTTATACTGTAGTAAAGTGTTGTTCCATCACTTACGTTTGTAGTTGTGATGGTAAATGTTACTGTGTCTCCTTCATTTACAGTGGCAGTGCTTTCTGTAATGCTGAAACTTTGTAGTGGAGTACTAACAGGAATAGCGGCTTGATAAACAATTCTACGTGGTGCGCTACGCAATGCATTGTAGTCTGAACTCCAGCTTGCTGTAGGACTGGTTGGTTCGCTTCCTTCATACATGTCAGCACTTGGTTGAATTTCTAAGTTTGTTTGTATCCAATTACGCAATTGTCTAAAGTCCCAACCTCTGTTGTACTGCATAACAATTGCTAAGAATCCACATGCAACAGGACAAGCCGCACTTGTACCACTGAAACGTGTGTCTCTACAACCACTCATAACAGTAAGGTCCGGATAATCGTCATCTACTCTAGCAACGTCAAGTCCGTATGTACCTTCTGTTGCCGCTAGTGTTCCGTCTGCTGGTGCAAACAAATCAATATCACTGCCCATGTCACTGTAGCTAACTTTTCTATCTTGATCATATGCATTGGTCATGTCATCATCTAGTGCGCCAACGTTGATTGCTGGAAATTCACAAGTTGTGTTTCCTTGAAACACTTGACTTTCAGTTTTACCAATATGTTGAGGAAAGCCTCTTCTGTTTGTTGATCCTGTTACTGTATAACCAAACTCAGTGAAAGTGTCTTGATAAAACGAATTTGTATTGTTATTACTGATTCTATTGTTGTAGTTAGGGTGGTCTGGTTTTACTTGTTGTTGATTACTGTTGCCAGCCGCGGCAACAAATATAACACCAGCTTGTGTGAGTTCATCACCTGCTTGTGTCATGCTGTTGTTGTACATTTCACTTTTCCAACGTCCACCATCACCTGTTGCACCTAACCAACTGATGAATCCTGGCTCGTTACTTGTACCGCCATATGACGTTGCTGGATTTGTTCTCCAATAGTAGTAGCTTCCACTTTTGTTGCTGGCTCTATATCCCCAACTGTTTGAACTTAGTGTAGGATCTTTTGTTCCAAATAATGGATTTATTGGCTTGTACTGATGAAATACTTTTTGCAAATCAAAACCAATTTCCATACTGCCTGGATTATAACTTCCATACAAGTTTAGTTGCCATTTGTTAGCATTGTATGCCCAACCGTGTGTGCGTCCATAAATCAAACTAGCGCACTGTGTACCATGTGTACCTGTAGTTGGAAACGTACTGTTTGATCCGTGTGCTCTACTTCTAGTATAATTATTGCTTACTGGAATATTACCAAATGCCGCAAAACTTGCACTGCGCTGTGAGCTATTTTGCCACCAACTACGTGCAACAGATTCTACAGGAACAGTTGTACCGTCCCATCTTGTCATCAATCTGTTTGAACTATCAGCATTGAACCAGTCTGGATCAATATAGTAAGGAGCATCTAGTACAATATCAAGCACATCACAATAACCATTACCAGGAAGAACATTACCTCCTACATAGTCATCTGGATTTACTGCATTTGTTACACCGCTATTGATAAACTCTGTGTGTCCAATCCAAGTAGCATTGTCTGCACAAATAATATCTACATTTTCTCCAGCACCTACTTGTTGTACCTTGGCATTGATAGGAACGTCTTCACCAGTAGTTTGTGTTTTCCAAGGATTTTGTTTTGTTTGCATTCTATACAATGCTGTACTACGATTGATTGTTGGTTCAACATTACTAAAGTTAGCCCTTACACTACTTGATCCAGTAGTCCACATTTGATAGTTGTTGTAAGGATTAGACCATCTATCTGTTAGTGTGTTGTTGGTTGCACAATGCAAATCTTCCCAACTTGGCATGTATGTTTCAGGATATTTTTCTGGCGATTCACCAATAAATTTTACTCTACTGTCTTGTGCTAGTGCATCAGCTTCTTCTACTGTGAGTAAGTAACTGCCTCTGGTTTCGCTGTGTAGTTTATCATCTTCTACTGTAACTTGTCTAGCTGGAACACTTTCATATGTGTTACCATCTGCTATTAGTTCAGCATGCAGTTCTGTCCACTGCTCTGCGGTGTGTGTACCAAGTGTATAATACCTTTCACTCATTGTTTATCCTTATGCTCTTTCTAAGAATGGTAGAAACCCAGAAGCATAAGACCATCCTACGTTTACATAATTAGCCGCCGCTGTATAAACTTCCGTATGCCCTGGTTGAACATTTTTATTGACCAATCTGTCATTAAAATCACCATTCTTGTAAATAACCAAACCAACACTGTTAGCAGTGTTGTTATAAGGTTCTGTTCCTGCCAGTGTGAGTACATCTCCTGTATTGAGTGATAGAGTTCCATTTTGCGCTAACACCATTGTAGCACCAGCGCCACCTGCGTTAGCATCTACATAGGCTTTTACACTTTGTTGACTGGGTGCTCTTGTAGCACTGTTTGTAGCCATGCTATCTTCATCAATGATATTGTTTGCAATTCTAGCATCAGCTCTAGCATCGGCTCTAGTGTTTGTGAAATACAAGTTAGTGCCTTCACTGACATTAGTTGTGGATTGCGTAGCTAACCAAGTATTTGCTGTGCTTGTAAAATCTGCTGTGTTTAGTTTTAGTCCAAGATTAGTTGCAGTTGTTGTAGCAAAGTTAGGATCATCTCCTAATGCCGCCGCCAGTTCGTTTAGTGTATCTAATGTGCTAGGTGCGCTGTCTACCAAAGATTCTGTGGTTGCATTTGTTTCCCAAGCACCGTTTCTATAAATCTCAAATTGGTTTGTGGTTGTGTTGTAAATCATGTCTCCGTTGGTTGGAGTTAGTGCATTTCTCTGTGTGGTAGTTAGACTTGCTAATCTAAGAGGAGTATCTTTTACAATTACTGCGCCTGCGGCGTCTAGTTCAATATCTTGACTGGCTTGTATAACACTTGTTGAACCTGTACCTGTAACTGTAAGACTGTTTACGTTCATATCAAATGATCCGTCACTCAACTTTTCATTCAATGTAATTGTACCGTCTGCATCAGGTAATATAATATCCCTGTCTGCTGTTACAGCCGTTGCTTGTAACTTTGCTTCATGATCATCAGGAACAGTACCTTCAAATACTAATTTAGTCCCTTGACTTATCCATATGTTTTGTGTCGGATAAAAAACAATATCCTGATCACCTTTGAGTTCTAAATCTCTACCACTTGCTTTAATTGTTGTCATTTCAAATACTCCTACTGTACATATTTATATGTTTGTTAGTCATAAAAAAACAGGCTCCGAAGAGCCTGTTTCCTTTTGGTATGCAATACCTATTAGGTAAACGCAAGTTGACCGCTTGTTACAGCAATTTTTGCTAGATAGTCAGCCGCATTACCAAGCGAGCTTGCTTGGTTGCTTAGTTCTACATAACCATATCTGGTCATGAAGCTAACTACTGGCTCAAATGTGCCTGGGTCTAGTACTGTACCACTTGACATTAGCGGAATGTATGGGCAGTAGAACGCCGCCGCATCAGTTTCTGTTGCGCCTTTGTATCCTACTAGTACGTCATCATTAGCGGCGTACTGGTTCACATAAATTCTCATTGTGCCGTTTAGAGTACCTACAAATTTTGTATTTGTTGGTGCTTCAAATGTGCCTTCTGTGCTTCTTGCGAAAGCTGAAGTTGTTGCACTTTGTAGTACTGTTAGTACTGTTGGGCT
>Ga0163109_10002285_pt1 | contig 15039 bp, 14 predicted proteins | sample CRUFie1St13metaG_FD_108704 | JGI IMG/M metagenome (GOLD analysis project Ga0163109, IMG submission 108704) | Marine microbial communities from the Costa Rica Dome - CRUD Field 142mm St13 metaG | ecosystem: Environmental > Aquatic > Marine > Oceanic > Photic zone | place: Costa Rica: the Eastern... | reverse complement strand
TGGAAACATTGTAACTTCTCTAATATTTTTTTCATTTGCTAATAACATAACTATTCTATCAATGCCTGGGGCAATACCGCCATGTGGAGGTGCACCGTAACTTAATGCATTTATCATTCCACTAAATTTTTGATCAACATCAGATTTTGAGTAACCTGCCACATCAAAAAGTTTATACATCAAATCTGGAATATGATTTCTTATTGCACCTGATGATAACTCTATTCCATTACAAACTATATCATATTGATATGCAAGAATTTCTAATGGTTTATCAAAATTAATCTTGTTAATGTCCCCTTGTGGCATTGAAAAAGGATTATGACTAAATTTAATTTTGTTAGTTTGGTTGTCAATTTCATACATTGGATAATCTACAATCCAGCAGAATGCAAAAACATTTTCGTCAATTAGATTTAAATCTTTTCCAATCTTATCTCTGGCTAATGAAGTAATCTTTTCTAGTTCCTCTTGTTTACCACAAGCAAGAAAAATACTATCACCAACTTTCGCATTAGTTTTTGACATAATTTGACTTAAAGAATCTGTAGAAAAAAATTTGCCTACCGGACCTTTGGCCGAAATAACTTTTTCTTTTTCAATTGTAAAATAAGCAAGTCCAGAAGCACCTTGTTCTTTAGCCCATTTATCAATATTATCAAAAAAGCTTCGAGGTTTATCTTTTGTATTTTTTGTAACAATGCATCTTACTTTTGATCCGGATTTTACTAGTTTTTTAAATATTTCAAATGAAACATCTTCTCTTAAAAAAATTTCGGTAATATCATTTATAATTAGTGGATTTCGTAAATCTGGTTTATCAGTTCCATACTTTAACATTGAGTCCTTATAAGAAATTCTTGGAAATTGATTAAATAATAGTTTTTTATTTGAAAATTTTTTGAAAGTATTAATAAATAACTTTTCAACCACACTAAATACATCCTCTTGTTCAACAAAAGACATTTCTAAATCTAATTGATAAAATTCTCCAGGACTTCTATCAGCTCTGGCATCTTCATCCCTAAAACACGGGGCAATTTGAAAATATTTATCAAAACCAGATACCATTACTAATTGTTTAAATTGCTGGGGGGCTTGTGGTAGTGCATAAAATTTTCCAGGATTTAATCTGCTAGGTACTAAAAAATCTCTTGCTCCCTCTGGACTTGATGAAGTCAAAATTGGTGTTTGAAATTCTAAAAATCCAAACTTATTCATCTCGGTTCTAATAAATGAAATTACTTTTGATCTTAATATTATATTTTCATGGATTTTTTTTCTTCTTAAATCTAAAAAGCGATACTTAAGTCTTATTTCCTCAGCATATTCTCGATCAGTAAAAACTGGTAAAGGAAGTTCCTTGCACTCACCGAGAACTTGAAAGCTTTTAATTACAACCTCAATCTCTCCAGTCTCAATTTCTTCATTAATTGAGTCCGTTGATCTTTGAACTACTTTTCCATCAATTTTTATCACAGTTTCTAATTGTATCTTTTCCAACTTTTTAAAATTAGAATTTTCTTTATCTATAATACATTGTGTTATTCCGTAATTGTCTCTTAAATCTATAAACAAAAGATTTCCATGATCCCTTTTCTTATTTACCCAGCCAGAGAGAGCAACTTCATCTCCAACTTTTTCTTTTCTTAATTCATTACAATTATGAGTTCTAAATTTGCTCAACTATTCTCCTAAGACTTCTTTTATAATTTTAAAATCAATTGATTTTTTTTTTTTTAAACTTAATTGATCGATCTTATATATGAAATCATGTATTTTACTATATGATCTCTCAATTCTTTTAACAATAAATTCAATGAATTTATCATCAAGAGAGATTTGTCGATCGGATAAATTTTTTAATATAATAGCAAATATCAACTCGTCATCTGGTTTTTCGATATTTAATAAGATAAAATTTTTTGCTCTAGACTTTAAATCTTTTAATTTAAAAGCGATATTAACTATTGGTTTTATTGATGTAACAATAATAAACTTATTATCTTGATCAATTAAATTAAAAAGACTGTAAAATAATTTTTCATCGATATCAGAGGACAAATTTTCAATTACAATGTTCTCATAAATCTTTATTTTTTTTAAATCATCATTTTGAAAATATTTACCTTCAAACTTGATACCTTTATTTTTTTGTAAAAAAATATTCATTAAATGAGTTTTTCCAGAAAGCTTTTCTCCTACTACATTTATAAAATTTTTCTCCCATTTTGGCCATTTGTTTAAAAAATCAAAAACATGTTTGTTGCTTTTAGAAATATAAAAATCTTCATTTTTAAAATTTTTATCATAATCAAATTTGATTATTGTTTGATTTAAATCTCTCATTCAATCATCCAAACTTTTTTTTGTGTATTTAGATTATATTTTTTACTTTTCATAATATTAATAAAGTTTTGTACTGTTCCATTAAATAAAACTTCGTAGAATATAAATTCTTTGTCAAATTTTTGTATAGAATAGTCGCTAACCATATCTATTTCATCTAAAAATAATTCAAAATTATTTGATTTTTTTAAATCGTCACTTTTAATCTTAATTGTAATAGGAACTTTTATTGAGGTATTAATTTCATTCAACTTTTTCCAAGTATCCTCAAATAATTTTTTCAAATTCTCTATTAAAAAATTAAGATCTTTTTCATTATTTATATTTATATTCTTAAAAGTATCATTCTTTATTATTTCATTTTTATCGTTGTAAATTTTTGTTAAAATTCTTACTTCGCTATTACCTATAAAAATTAGTGAAATGATAGAATTTTTTAAGAAATATTTTTTTGTAATTTCATTAAAATTATAAGTTTCTATTACGTCTAATTTTTCTTTAATAAGTTTTAAGTCCTCAAGGTCCTCTGAAGGAAGTAAATAATTAATTAAATGATATCTTTTATTTATTTTATTCCAATTAGAATAAATTGGATTATTTGAAAAAATTGAGAGACTGTTTCCATTTTCATCTATTATGATTGGAATAAATAAAAACTGCTCTTTAAGTATTCGTGATGGAAAAATATTCTTTTCTTCTAAATACTTAAAAATTTTTTTTTTATTAAATGAAACACCAAGATTTAAATAGTATTTTTGATCTATAAATTTTTCTTCCTTAATAGAAAATGTTTCGATCATACCCTTGATTTCATTTAACTTTATATTATCAATTTTTTGAATATCTGGAGATTTGATTAAAGAATAAACTAATTCATAAAAAGCTTTCTTAAATCCTAAATCAATTACTTTATTTTTATCAAAATTGATTTCAAATGGCCGAGCAATTTCGATATCATTGATTTCAAAAGATTTTGCTCTAGCAGTTTCTGTGGAAAAAAAAAATATTATTACAGCTAGAGTAGAAAAAAAAATATATAAACGTTTGATATAATACATATTAAATTTAAAACCTATATTAATGAATAAAAATCTCTTTACCTATAAAAAAAGTGGGGTCAATATCGATGCTGCAGATAAATTTATAAGTTTCATATCTAAAATTTCATCAAAAAAAAGCGGCAATAAAAAGAATGCTAATATAGGTGGCTTTGGTTCCGTGTCAGATTTGCCTAAGGATGTAAAGAATCCAAAAATAGTGGTTTGTACTGATGGCGTAGGAACAAAAATTGAAATAGCAAACATACTTGATAAATATGACACTATAGGAATTGATCTTGTTGCTATGAGTGTAAATGATTTAATTGTACAAGGAGCAAAACCTTTATTTTTTTTAGACTACATTTCAATTAATAAAATTAATTTAAAAAAAATGAAATCAATAATTCGTGGGATTGTTAAAGGATGTGATATTTCAGAATGTAGTTTGGTTGGTGGAGAGACTGCCGAAATGCCAGATACTTACGAGAAAGGTAAATTTGATATAGCCGGTTTCGCAGTTGGAATTGCAGATAAAAAAAAGATACTTAATAAAAATAAAATAAAAAAAGGAGATTTAATTTTAGCTGTTCCATCTAGTGGCTTACATTCAAATGGTTTTTCTCTGGTTAGACAATTATTGAAAGTAAAAAAAATAAATATTAAAAAAAACTCCTATCTAAAAAAAGAACTAATAAAGCCGACTAAAATTTATGTTAAAGAGATTCTAAATCTTGTAAAAAAAAATTTATTAAATGGTTGTGCTAATATTACTGGTGGTGGAATAGCTGATAATATTAGTAGAGTCATACCTAATAACTTATGTGCAGAAATAGATTTAACAAAAATTAAAACTCTTAAGATTTTTAATTGGCTTAAAAAGAATAAGATTAGTGACAAAGAAATGCTTAAAACTTTTAATTGTGGAGTTGGATTCTGTTTAATAATTAGTCCCAAAAATATAAAAAAAATTAACAAATTTTTTTTAAAAGGATATAAACCCTATATTATTGGAAAAATTTCTAAAAATAGAAATAAAGTAATTCTTAATGGCAAAGTTAACTGGCTATAAAAAGGTTAAAACTGCGGTTTTTATTTCCGGTAATGGAAGTAATTTAAAGTCCTTGATAAAATTTTCTAAAACAAAAAAATCTCCTATTTCAATTAATTTAATAATCTCTAATAACTTTAAATCTCAAGGTTTAAAGCTTGGAAAAATAAATAAGATAAAAAAAAGAGTGTTTAATTTTAAGGAAAAATATAAAACTGAAAATCAATTACTTTCTGTTTTGAAAGAGCATGAAATTAAAATGATATGTTTGGCAGGGTTTATGAAAATTTTATCAAGAAATTTCATCATGAAATTTAAAGGTAAAATTTTAAATATTCACCCTTCGTACCTTCCTAAATATAAAGGATTGAATACTCATCAAAGAGCCTTGGATAATAAGGAAGAATATTCAGGGTGTACTGTTCATTTAGTCAATTCGAAATTAGATTCTGGAAAAATTATTTTACAAAAAAAAGTTAAGATATCAAAAAATGAGACTAGGAACTCTCTTGCCCAAAAAATTCTTGTTCAGGAACATAAACTCTATCCAAAAGCAATATTAAAGGTGTTTAATCTTTAAAAAAAAAATCAATTTCTATTTTAGCATTATCAACGCTATCAGACCCATGCACAGAATTTTTATCGATTGAGATACCATATTTTTTTCGAATAGTACCATCCTCTGCATCTTTTGGATTTGTAGCCCCCATAAGATCTCTGTTTCCTTTTACTGCATTCTCTTTTTGAAGAACCATAACAACTATTGGACCAGAAGAGAGGTAGTCACATAAATCATTATAAAACGGTTTAGTTTCGTGAACTTTATAAAATTTTTCAGCCTCAGACTTTTCAATTTGAATTTTTTTTTCTTTAAGTATTTGAAAACCATTATTCATAAATATTTGCTTAATTTCTCCGTCAAGATTTCTTTCAACAGCATCGGGTTTTATAATAGATAATGTCTGCTCAGTATTACTCATAATGATCCTCTATAAGTTTGTTTAATAATCTAACACCATAACCTGTTGCACCTCCTGAATTTAAAGCACCTCCATATTTCGAAAACGCCATTCCAGCTATATCTAAATGAGCCCAAGGTGTTTTATTTAAGATAAATCTTTGTAAAAATTGAGCTGCAGTTGTAGAACCAGCTCCACCAACATAATTAATATTTTGCATATCTGCATTTTTTGAGTCTATCAATTTATCATAATTTTTGTTTAAAGGCATTCTCCAGACTTTTTCCTCAACATGCTCTCCTGACTCCAATAGTTGCTGAGATAATTTATCATCATTAGAAAATAAACCTGCATATTCAGAACCTAGTGAAACAATTATTGCTCCTGTTAAAGTTGCTAGATCGACAATAAATTTTGGTTTAAATTTTTCCTCAGTGAAAGTAAGTGCATCAGCAAGTACTAATCTTCCCTCCGCATCAGTATTTAAAATTTCAACAGTTTTGCCGCTATAAGATTTAACAATATCTCCAGGTCTTTGTGCATTGGCACCAGGCATATTTTCAACTAGGCCGACTATTCCAACTGCATTGATTTTTGCTTTTCTTAAAGCTAAACTTTTCATTAATCCAACCACAACTGCAGAGCCAGCCATATCATATGTCATATCCTCCATAAATTTAGCTGGCTTTAAAGATATTCCACCAGTATCAAAACAAACACCCTTGCCAACAAAAGCTAAAGGTTTAGATTTATCTTTTAAGCCATTCCATTCCATTGTTACAAGATAAGATCCCCTAACACTTCCTTGACCAACACCAAGCAAGGTATTCATACCTAATTTTTTTAATTCTTTATCATTATAAACTTTTATTTTTAAACCAAACTTGCTTAAAGATTTTATTCGTCTAGCATATTCATCAGGATGTAAAACATTCCCAGGCTCCGATACTAAATCTCTAGTATAAAAAGTTCCCTCTTCTATAGAAGTAAATTTTAATTGATCTTTTTGATTAGGTATATTTTTACCTAATACATTTATAAGAATATTAGTTTTATTTTTTTTTGTTTTATATTTTTCAAATTTATAAGACTTCAACTTAATTCCATGTAAAAAATATCCAACAACATTTTCTAATTTTTTTGGAATAGTATCTGAGTTAACATTATATTCTGTTTCCTTCATCGTATCTAAAATATCATAACATTTCGCACCCAAATTTTCTGAGTCAGAATTAGAAAGATTTTTTTTTAACGAAACTAAAATAATTTTTTTTTTTGAGCTTATGTCAAAAGTTACAATTTTTTTTTTTGTGTCTTTTTTATTGAGTAGATCTGAAATGTAAGAATATTCAGAATTAGGAATATGTTTTTTTAAAGCAGTAATATTGAACTTTTCATCTGCAAATAATATCAAATTTGCATTAGATTTAATAAAAGCTTGTTTTTTAAAATTAACTTTAATATTCATAAAAATTAAATACAATCTATACGAGATGATGCTATATATGATTAAAACAATTATATTTCAATGGAAAAAATACTTTTTAGAAAATTAATTTTGGACATATCTCTCAGGGCTCTTATTATCACATTTACTATAGGTTTAATTGTTTGGATAATTCAGGCTGCAAACTACCTGGATTTTGTAATTGATGATGGGCACAATTTTACAATATATTTTTATTATAATTTATTTAATTTTCCAAAAATAATTCACAGAATTTTACCCTTTGTGTTTGGCATTTCTGTTTTTTTTGAATTAATTAAATATGAAAGAAATAATGAGTTGCTTATATTTTGGACTAATGGCATTACAAAAAAAAAATTTATTTCTAATTTAATTAATTTTTCAATAGTTGTAATGTTTTTACAAATTTTACTTGGAAGTATGATATCTCCATCAAGTCAGTTGAAGGCAAGAGAATTTTTGAAAAATTCAAATATGGATTTTCTACCTAATTTGATTAAACAAGGAAAATTCATAGATACCGTTTCTGGATTAACCATATTTATAAACGAAAAGACAGATAAAAACTCTTTTAAGAATATTTATATTCAAGAGGGTAATATATTAGATTTAACATCTAATGATAATCAAATAATCTATGCTAAAGAAGGTTTTTTAGATAATACAGATAATAAAATTTTTAAATTATTAAAAGGTAAAATAATTAGTACCAATAATAATAGATTGATAAGTTTCGAATTTGATAAAATAGATTATGATTTATCAAAGTTTGAATCCAGAACTATTAAGATTGCAAAGATGCAAGAGTTGCCATCAAAAAAAATTATAGAATGTTCGATTAGTTTAATGAAAGGCATTAGTTATAGAGAAAAAATGTTCCTTTGCGATTTAAATAGCTTAAAAAATATTAAACAAGAAATTTACAAGAGATTTGTAAAGCCAATCTACTTTCCACTTTTGACATTGGTATGTTGTTTTTTATTAACTTTTTCAAAAATTGAAAATAATTTTTCTTTTAAAACTATAAAAGTTTTTTCATATGTTTTTTTAATTCTCGTCTTATCAGAAATTTTAATGAGATATATAGAGACCTCACAATTATTATTCATCTTGGTAATAGTTACGCCAATAATGATTTATTTTTTGATTTATAAATTTTTAATTTCAAAAGTAAGCTATGGTTAAAACATTAGATAAATATTTTATAAGTTTATTTTTTAAAAAGCTATTGATGCTCAGTGTCATCTTTTTTTCTTTATCGTTTATATTGACAATTTTTGAAGAAATTACTTACTTAAGTAAGTCAACATCAGCTTTTTACTTGCCATTCATGTTGGCAATTTTTGATGCACCCACTACCCTACTTGAAATTTTTCCTTTTATAATTTTGATTACAGCGCAACTTTTTTTTATAGATTTAATTAAAAAAAAAGAGAATGAACTAATTAAAATAAATAATTTAAATAATTCTTACTTAATTAAACTTTTAGCGATATGTTCTTTTCTTTTTGGCATTATAATAATTACAATTTATTATCCAATTTCCTCGAAATTAAAATTTATTTATTCTGACATAAAAAATGTTTATTCCGAAGATGGTAAATACCTTAAACATTTAAATGATAATGGTATTTGGATAAAAGATGAAATAAAAAATGAAATTTACATAATAAATGGAGCTGAAAAAGAAGATCCTTTTCTTGCAGATGTTTTTATATCAAAATTTGATAATAATTTTAATTTAATAGAAAACATTTTTGCAACCAAAATTAATATTACCTCTACTGAATGGATTATTGAAAATCCAATAATATTTAAAGATAATCGACAGGTACAATTGAAAGAAAATTTAAAATTAAACACCCATTTTAATATTGATAAAATCAATCGTTCTTTTAAGAATCTTAATTCATTTAATTTGTTTCAATTAATTGATATAAAAAAAGAAAACATGTTGTTGGGTTATTCTTCACAGGATATTGATTTACATTTGCTAAGAATCATTTCAATTCCAATTTATTTTACTATTTTGGCAATTATTTCATCAATAATCATGCTAATGATAAAAAAAAATAAACCATACATATTTCATGTTTTATTAGGTATCTCATTGTCTGTGATTATATATTACATAAATAATATTTTTAATGTGTTTGGACTAACAAATAAAATACCAATTTATTTATCTATATTTTTTCCTATGATTTTTTTAGGTATAATATCGATAATTGGTTTATTGAGGATTAATGAGAAATAGTATTTTAATAATTTTATTAATATCTTATCAAATCTTATTTTTTAATAAGCTATTTGCAAAAGAAATAGAATTTGATGCTTCGGATATTGAAATTATCGATAATCAAAATTTAACTATTGCTAACAACGGGATCGCTAAGATTAAAGATGATGGAATCATAATAGAAGGTGTTAAGATAAAATACTTCAAGGATAAATCTTTGATTATAGTGGAACAAGGTAAAATTTCAAAAATTGACTTAGATCTAAAAATAACATCAGGAACAATTGAATATAATTTAAAAGATGCAAAAATTAATTTTAGAGACAAAGTAAATATTGATGACAAGATAAATAATTTGGTTATTTACTCAGGTCAAATTAACTATGATATTATTAACCAAAAAATATCAGGTCAAGATAAAACCAAAATAATAGATGAATTCGATAATACCTATGAAGTAAGTGAATTTGAATACTCCACCAAAAATAGAATTATTAAGTTAGCTAATACAAAAGTCTCGGACCAAAATGAAAATACATTTGATTTAGAAGTTGCGTATTTAGATTTAAATAAAAAAGAAATTGTTGCAAAAGATATTGGCCTTAATTTTAAGATTTCGGAAAATTCTGAAAACGAGCCTAGATTAAAGGGTAGAAGTTTAATCAGTGACGAAAGAAATACGATAGTTAAAAAAGGTACTTTTACATTTTGTAAAAAAAGAGACAAATGCCCCCCTTGGGAAATGAGTGCGAATGAAATAAGGCATGACAAATTAAAAAAAATAATTCATTACAAAGGGGCAAGCCTAAAAATTTATGACAAAAAAGTTTTTTACTTTCCAAAATTTTTTCATCCTGATCCTACAGTTAAAAGACAAACGGGATTTTTAACTCCTAGACTACAAGAAAATAGTACAACAGGGTTGTCTTTAAAATTGCCTTATTTCATAGCATTAGCAGAAAATGAAGATATAACATTTAGTCCAAGATTTTTTAATGATGATAAATTCTTGTTACAATCTGAATTTAGGCAAAAAAACGAAAAATCTGATCATATAGCGGATCTAAGTCAATTTATTTCATCCGACAAAAGTTCGAAGGGACATTTATTTTATAATTTTGAAAAAAATTTTGAGAGTAAAAATTTTGATGATATTGATCTTAATATTAATTTAGAGCAAGTTTCGGGTGATACTTATCTAAAGGCATATAAGATTGAAAGTCCAATCATAAATAATAATTCAGATTTATTAAATTCAATAAATCTGAATTTATATAGTGAAAATCAAACAATCACTACTAGCTTAGACATTTACGAGGATTTAACTAAAATAGCTAGTGATAGATACGAATATGTTCCAAATTTCAGTTTTTCTAAAATTTTAAATGATAATTATTCTTTTAGATCAAGTGGATATTATAAAAATTATAATACAAATATTACTGAAAAAGTTTTAATAAATGATTTAGAATTTAACTCAAATTCAAAATATCTTAAAAATGGAATTGTGAATAATAACAAGTTCTTAATCAAAAATATAAATTCTGAGGCAAAAAATTCATCAAAATTTAAAGATAAAAGTACTAGCAGTTTATTACCTACAATACAAACTAACTATACTTACCCACTTCAAAAACAAACTGATGAATATAATTACACACTTGCACCAAAATTTGCTTTGAATCTAAGCATACCACATACAAAGGATGTACGTAAAAATAATGCTAAAATAAATTACGATAATATTTATGATATTAATAGATTGGGTTTAGATGACGTAAACGAAGGGGGGGTATCTTTAGCTTACGGTTATGAATATACTAAAACAGATAGATCAAATTTTAGTCAAAAAATAAAATTTGGTTTTGCAAATAACCTTCGGTTTAAGGAAAACGACGATTTGCCAAGCAACACTAATTTGGGGGATAAAACCTCAGATTTTGTAGGTTTAATTGAATATAATCCTTTTGAAAATATAAAAATTGATTACAATTTTTCTTTGAAAAACAATTTAGTTGACCAAAATTATGAGCTTTTTGGTTTTCAGTACTACTTAAAAAATCTAACTACAAAATTTGAGTATTTAAATGAAAATAATAGCAACTCAAAAACTTCTTTTTTGCAAAATAAAACAAGTTATGCATTCAATGATAAAAATAGTTTAATATTTGAAACTAGAGAAAATAAAGAAAAAAACTTTACTGAGTATTATAATCTTATTTATCAATTTCAAAATGATTGTTTAACTGCAGCTATAGAGTATAATAAAGAATATTACAGCGATCGAGATTTAAAACCATCTGAAAATCTATTCTTTAAACTATCAATTTTGCCATTTGGTGGATTTAATACACCGAATTTAAAATGATTTTAAATAAAAAAACCATTGTTTTAATTTTAATTTTTTTTTTGTTAAGTAATTTTTCTTATTCTAAAATAAATTTAAAAATCATTATGAAAATTAATGATCAAATAGTAACATCCTATGATCTTGAAAAAGAGAGTAATTACCTTTTAGCTCTCAATCCAAAGCTAAGTGAGATCAGCAAAAATGATTTATTAAAACTTGCCAAAAGATCGATGATTAAAGAGATGGTTAGAAAAAGTGAAATACTTAAATACAAGGAGATAGCGTTAGAAAATGATCAAATAAATAACGTTCTAAGAAACATAATACAAAATTTGGAATTTTCAAGTCAGTCCCAGTTTGAAAATTATCTTAAGGATTTTGGTGTTTCTGTTGATGATCTAAGAAACAAAATTGGAATAGAAAATGAGTGGAAAAATTTAGTTTATTCAAAATATTCTAAAAGTATCAAAATTGATAAAGAAAATTTAATTAATAAAATTGAGAAGTCTAATAAAGAGGAACGCTCTATAGAATATAATCTTTCAGAAATAGTTTTTATAAAAAAACAAAACATTTCTTTAAAAGATCAATCAAAAGAAATTTTAGAAAGTATAGAAATTAATGGTTTTGAAAATACTGCTAATATATATAGTGTGTCTGATAGCTCTAAAATAGGTGGAAAAATAGGTTGGGTTAAAAAAAATAATCTATCATTAGAAATCAATCGTGAATTAGATAATCTTAAAATTAATTCGCATAGTAATCCAATTAAAGTTGGTAATAATTATTTAATTTTAAAAATAAATGATACTAAAGAAATAACTTTAAAAATTGATAAACAAAAAGAACTTAATAGAATGATTATGATTGAAACATCAAAACAATTAGATAAATTTTCGAATATTTTTTATAATAAAATAAAATTAAATAGTGTAATAAGTGAGTTATAGTCCAATTTTGGTAATTCCAGGTGAGAAAAAAAGTATTTTTTTTGAAATTTTTTTTAAATCTCTTAAGTCGAGATTTTTTCTCAGTCCCTTGATTTTAATTTGTAACAAAAAAAATTTAGATAAAGAGACTAAAAGGTATAAGTTTAATAAACCTATTGAACATGTAAAATTAGATAGAATTTATTCTAAAAAATTTACTAAAAAAAAAATTTACATAATTGATATAAAACACAAAAATTCTGATAACTATGTTCAGAGTTGTTTTAAGATTGCCTTTAGATTAATTAAAAAAGGATTAACCAATAAAATCATTAACGGACCTATTAATAAAACTAAAACTCTTAATAAGAAATATCTTGGTGTGACTGAGTATGTAGCAAAAAATTTTAATCAGAATAAATTTGCAATGTTAATTTATAATAAAAGATTATCAGTTTGCCCAGTGACAACACATTTACCTTTAAAATTAGTTGCAAAAAAAATCACAAAAAGAAAAATTAAGGAAAAAATTGTTATTATTAATTATTTTTATAAAAAATTTTTGGGTTTTAAACCAAGAATTGCTGTTATAGGTTTAAATCCCCATTGTGAAAGTGTCTTAGAATTTAATGAAGATATTAAAATTATACGTCCGGTAATCAGATCTTTAAAGAATAAAATAAATGTAAAAGGTCCTTTCCCAGCCGATACAATATTTTTAAAAGATAATAGAAAAAAATTTGATGTAATTGTTGGGATGTATCATGACCAAGTTTTAACACCAATAAAAACTATTTTTGAATATGACGCTATAAACATAACTATTGGGCTACCTTTTTTAAGAGTTACTCCTGATCACGGACCAAATGAAAAAATGATTGGAAAAAATATCTCTAATCCAATTAGTTTAATAAGATCATTAGAATTTTTAGATAAAAAATGATTAAGGCTAAAAAAAGTCTTGGGCAAAACTTTCTAATTGATCAAAACATAATTGATAAGATTGTAAATATTCTAGAATTAAAAAATAGAAATATCCTAGAAATAGGTCCTGGTACAGGTAACTTGACTGAGGGCATCTTAAAAAAAAATCCAAAAAAAGTTTTGGTAATTGAAAAAGATAATAATTTAACGAGCTTACTTAAAGAAAAATTTAAAAATAAGATTGAAGTTATTAACAAAGATATCTTAAAAATAGATGAAAATTTATTAAGTGATCAAACTTTAACAGTTTTTGGTAACTTGCCTTATAATATTTCAACTGAAATCTTATGTAAGTGGATATTAAACATTAAAGAAAAAATTTGGTTTGATTGCTTAATACTCATGTTCCAAAAAGAGGTAGCAGATAGAATAATATCTGATTTTAATACCAAAAGTTACGGAAGATTAACAATTTTAGCTAATTGGAGATTACATATAAAAAAAATTTTCGACATAAGTCCAGATAGCTTTCAGCCTAAGCCAAAAATTGACAGCACAGTTTTGTTATTTAAACCGAAAAATGAATTTTTTTCTTTAAAAAATTCAAAAAATTTGGAGAAAATAACAAGAGTATTTTTTATGCATAGAAGAAAAATGATTAAAAAAGCTTATTATCAATTATTTAATGGTAACAATAATATTGCCTTGAAAATTGGTATTGATCTTAACTCAAGACCTCAAAATTTAGATTTTGAGACATACTTTAAATTAACTAAAGAATATGAGTATTTAAGAGGTTAATTTTTCGATATGATTTCTTATATAATTGGGATCATAATCTTTTGATCCATTATTTACCTCAGCATCTATTAAATTCTTTATTTTCATATGACATTTATTTAATTCATCATTAACAACTACATAATCATAATTTATCCAATGAAGCACATCTCTCTCAAACTGCTGCATTCTTTCCTCAACTATAAGTTTATCTTTCATATCTCTATTTGAGAGTCTCTCAAATAAAATCTCTTTACTTGGAGGCAAAATAAAAAAAGTAATTAATTTATAATCTAGTTTCTTATTTTTAATTTGATCCGCACCTTGCCAATCAATATCAAATAAAACATTTGTTCCTTTATTTAGATTATCAATAACTGGGGTTCGTGTTGTTCCATAATAATTATTAAAAACTTTTGCGTATTCTAAAAATTCTTGGTTATTTATCAGTCTTTTAAATTCAATATCATTTACAAAAAAATAATCTTTGTTTGGAACTTCTCCTGGTCTTGGTTGTCTTGTTGTATGAGAGATAGAAATTTCAAAATTGTTTTGCTTTGAAAGTAAGTTTACTAATGTAGTCTTACCCGCTCCTGATGGAGAGGAAAGAATAACCATTATCCCATCTTTTGATGAGGGCATTTAAAATTTATTAATTGGCTTTGCCTTCAATAAATTTGACTGCATCACCTACTGTTAAAATTTTTTCTGCTTCACTATCAGAAATTTCAGAGCCAAATTCTTCTTCAAAGGCCATGACTAACTCCACGGTATCTAAACTATCAGCACCTAAGTCGTCTATAAAACTTGATTCTTCGGTAACTTTTGACTCATCAATTCCTAAATGATCAGCTACAATTTTTTTAACTTTACTTGAAACATCTTCTGACATATTGATCCTTTTTTTGTTATAAATCGTTAATAGTTTAATTACCTAGATTGTCAAGCCATAT
>Ga0163109_10002283_pt1 | contig 15046 bp, 7 predicted proteins | sample CRUFie1St13metaG_FD_108704 | JGI IMG/M metagenome (GOLD analysis project Ga0163109, IMG submission 108704) | Marine microbial communities from the Costa Rica Dome - CRUD Field 142mm St13 metaG | ecosystem: Environmental > Aquatic > Marine > Oceanic > Photic zone | place: Costa Rica: the Eastern... | reverse complement strand
CCGTCCATTCTCATACCGATTGACTTGGGTACGAAGTTGGTGCAGTTTCTGACGTATGGACCCTTGATGATGTTACCAACACCCTGTGAGGACATTTCCTCGATTGTGTCTACGCCCTTACCATCGTTACCGGGGTAGCGAGTTGGGATTCCAGCTTCATCAGGACCTAGAGAGATGATCGTGGTTACGATACCGACTGTGTTCTGAATCGCGGAGAAGACGTTTGCACAAGCGTTAGGTGTGCTGTTGGTGCGTTGGATAGGATCATCCTGAATGGACACGTCACGGAGCTGTGTAGCGGTCTTAGGACGGCTGAATGGTGCCTGTTGCCAGACGGTGCCGCCGCCTTGGTAGATGTGGTCGAAGTTGACGGTACCTACGTGGGCTGTGAAGACGTCGGGTAGCTCCTGAACCTCGGGGACGTTGATGAAGTCGGAAGCTGGGTTCCATACGTGAGGGATGGTTGAGATACCAACATCAACAGTTAGGAATCTTCCTTCCTTGCCGATAACGTCGAATGCGTAGTCGTAGTTATCAGGGAAGAACTGTAGTGATACTGGACCACCTGATGTACACGCGAAGGATAGGTTACGTAGCTTGACTTTGGATCCGAGAGGAATGTCGTTACCTAGTCTTGTTTCGATTACCAACTTACCGGTGGTGTGATCGTAATCCGCGTCAACAACATTGAAGCTTGGCTGGTTGTCGATAATGGTATCAACCTCGAAGATATCACCCTGTGAGCCATCGGGGAAGATGGTTGTAGTAATACCTGGGCTGTTGATGCAGCGGAACCTGAGGTCGGCTAGGCGAACTGGGTTGTACTTGGTTAGCTGGTGTGCCTTGTTAGTCTTGATTCGTGCGATACCTGTTACGTTATCGTAGTCGAATCTCTCAACACCCAACTGCTCAGTAGTGAACTGACCCAACTTCCTAGGATCTTCAAAGCGGATGACGGAGGTCTGAGCTTCAGATGGGAAGAGGAGTCTCTTCTGCTGAACTTCTGTGAAGTAGCCGCGTGGTACACCGCCCCATGAGACGTTGTTGATAACACAACGAACGACGTTGGTTGAGTAGTCTAGTGCTGCTACGGTCTGCTCGACTTCTGCGCCTGCGATGAACTTGATCTGCTCAAGTGCGTCGTAGTAGAGGTTAGCTGCCTCGACAGACTTCATGTTACCGCCACGTGTGACGTCATGGACAACAGCTAGGTAGATCTTCTTAATATCTTCAGCGCACTTGTTGGTGCGTAGGTTGATACCAGTTAGCTCTTGCTGTGTGAATACTGCTGCTGCAGTACCGCCTTTGACGTAGGTGTGGTTGAGCGCGAATGGCGCTAGCTGAACAGTGAAGCTTCTATCGCCAGTTACCTTCTCGATGCGGTAGTTACCGGGACCGGGATCAGAAGTACCACCTCTTACGTAGGTGTGTAGCTGACTTGAGGTGCCTAGCTGGATCTGATAGGTGTAGTTGTCTTCAACCTTGAGAACACGTAGCTTCTTGCTAGGATCTTCGGGGTAAGCAAAGATTCCTTCGTCGCATGTGAAGACTAGATCCTTGAGGGTGACGAATGCGTCACGATACAACTGGTGAGGCTTCTCGGTAGTTACTCTCAACAAACCAGTCTTGTGGTTGTACGTGGAAGCGACTACGTTTGCGGGGCGATAGTCTGGGAATGCAAGCTCTCCGGGGAGGTTACGAGCACCACCGCCTGATGGGCAGGTGAAGACTAGACCGTTTAGCTGAACTCCGGTGTTCTCGACGAATCCATGATCCTTCTGAGTGAATACTTCAAGTAGACCAGTGGATGTGTTATAGTCAGCACCTGCGACGTCAACACGTAGACCTAGCTTGACTACACCACCGGATACCCAAGTGTGAGTAATGTCGCTGGTTCCTACGTTGATGATGAAGCGGCTGGAGCTGATTACACTCTGTACGCGGAACTGGTTGTTCTTAGCGTCAGGATATACCCTTCTGGTGGGCTCAGTTCTTACGGAACCGCCACCAACATATGAGTGGAACTTGGAGCTAGGTGTTAGCTGAACTTCAAACTCAGTCTCGCTGTTGACCTTCTCGACGATTAGCTTCCGCTCAGGATTCTCTGGGTAGATTAGGCTACCGTCTCCACAGGAGAACTCAAGTCCCTGTAGGTAGACTCCCAAACCAACCTCAGTGCCGTTTCTCTTATCGGTTGTTACTACTAGGCGACCGCTGATGCGATCATAAGTAGCGCCGACGACAGTAGAACGCTTGTCGCACTCAAAGATTAGGTTGCGTACGTCAACAACATCGTTGACTTGTAGCTTGGCTGCCTCGCTGATGCTTAGAGTTAGCTCTCCATTCTCCTTATTGTAAGAAGCAGAGGTAACATTCGCTGAGGGACCACCAGGAGCGCACTCAGGACCTAGATCGATGATAGAGGTCACAATGCCTGCTAGCTGATCTACTCGCTCTCCTACAGCCTTACAGTCGCCGCTGACGCGGATTACTGATGTGTCTAGGACTTGTGCAGTCTTGGACTGGTAGGTTGCATACTTGGAGATGAATCCACCGGAGTTGTAACGGTGTGAGATGGAGGAGATACCTGCATTGATCTCAAACCTGTTGCCGTCAACAACCTGGGTGACCTCAAAGAACTCGCCCTGTGTGCCGTCTGGGAAGATGTCTGTCGTTACACCAACCTGAACTAGACCGTTTCTTACGTAGCTGTGAGCAATGGAGCTTACACCGACGTTGATTGAGAAGGATCTGGAGGATGGGGTGTCTGTGACGGTGAAGATGCTGCCCTTAGGTGAGTTTTGCTTGTTACCTGGGAAGATGTTGGTTGTGATACCAACGAATGCATTTCCGCCTGAGACATATGTGTGAACGATGGAGCTTACGCCGACGTTAACCTCAAAGGAGTTAGCGCCAGTGACTGCAGTTACGTTGTAGATGTTGAGGCTTTCAGCAGTTCCGTCAGGGAAGATGTTGGTTGTGATACCGGAGTTAGCACAATCAAACTTGAGGTCAGCTAGCTTCACGTTATCGTTGATGCCTAGACCATGTTGCTCTAGAGTCTGAACGATTAGTACGCCAGTTCCATTGTCGTAAACTGCGTTGGTGATGCTCTTCTGGTTGCCGTATGGAGCACAGTCGAACTGTAGACCACTTAGCTTGATGGTCTCGCTGATTGCTAGGTTATGTGGCTCAACGGTAGTAACAGTGGCTCTACCAGTTGGAGCGTCATATACAAAGTTAGCAACATTCTTTTCTGTGCCGTATGGATCACAGTCGAACTTGATACCCTCAATCTTGACTAGATCGCCAATGTTGAGCTTGTGGTTGTCTGCTGTGATTGTAGTTAGACCAGAAGTATTGGTGTAGACTAGGTTGTCTACGGGTGACTTTAGTCTGCGGGTGAAACCACCAGAGACGTAGTTGTGACCGATTGTTGAAGGTCCTACGTTTACCTGGAAGTTGTCGCTATCCTGTACACTTAGAACTTCAAACTCAAATCCGTTTGTACCATCAGGGAAGCGGTCGGTGGTTACGCCTGTGGTAACTGTACCGCCATCTAGGTAGTTGTGGGAGATGCTGGAAGGTCCGACGTTGATTGTGAACCTGTCTGGGCACATTTCATCCTTAGAGAGAACCTCAAAGATGTTGCCTCTTGGTGAGTTTTGTGTGTCGCCAGGGAAGATGTTGGAAGTAATTCCTACGAATAGTTCGCCGCCACCAACATAGAAGTGGGGGATGCTGGAAGAACCAACATCAACTAGTAGTTCGTCAGGAGATACAACGCTTACGACTGGGAAGATGTTACCCTGTGTACCGTCTGGGAAGATGTTCGTGGTTACACCGACGAAGATCTCACCGCCCTCATCATACGTGTGAGCGATAGAACTTACACCTACGTTGATACGTAGCTGATCGGGTGAAGGAACATCGATAACCTCAAATAGGTTGCCCTTAGGTGAGTTCTGTGGATCAGGATCTGGGAAGAAGTTGGTGGTTACGCCAGAGAAGATAGAACCGAAGCGGACATAATCGTGTCCGGCTAGAGTTGTACCAACGTTGAACTCAACTTGGTTATCCGCAGGTAGTGCCTGTACGTCGTAGAAACCGCCCTCAGGACCAACATTATCAGGATAGATGTTAGTTGTGATACCAGTTGTTACTGTACCGTAGTTGTTTCCGCTAGGAATGAATACTAGGAAGGCTTCATTTAGCTTAGAGAACTGAACGCGAACATCCTTAGAACCGATTGGCTGACCAGCTTCAACAGTGGGTTGTACACTTAGTACTCTGAAGATGTTGAGGCTTTCGTCTCTGCCGTCAGGATAGCTGAAGTCATCAGGACCAATTCTATAAGTTAGATTGGTTACCTTAATGTCGTCACCAACCTGTACGTTGGCTAGAGTGGTTAGCTTAGCGATGTTAGGATTGTCTTCCCATGTTACTAGAGTGATGGGGAAGTCTTGACCAGAATCGGTGCAGTCAAACTGTAGACCGGATACGCGCATGGTCTCGCCGATCTTGATGCCGTTGAGGTTTCTGTCTGCGCTGATGGTTAGGATACCGGTGTTTGCGGTATACTGGGCATCTAGGATTCCAAACTTGTTGTTGTAAGGAGCACACTGGAACTTGATATCAGCTAGCTTGACGCTATCGCCGACGTTTAGACCGTGGGCACCAGCAACAGTTACAAGTGAGTTACCGGAGATGTTATCATATAGGAAGTTGGTGATGTCGATTGTGTTGCCGTATGGTGGGCAATCGAACTTGAGACCATCTAGCTTAATGTCGCTACGTGAAGTCTTCTGTGCAGTACCGCCACTTACATAGGTGTGAGGGATGGTAGATGTTCCAACCTTGACGCTGAATGAAGTGGATGTTAGGATCTCCTCTAGCTTGAAGATGTATCCACTGGTTTCCGGGAAGATCAAGCTGCCGGGTGCATTACCTGCGCCACCGGATAGACAGGAGAACTCAAGACCCTCTAGAATTACACCATCCTTGAGGATGTTGGTGAAGTTGATTGGGGATCCGGTTGTTACTGTTACGATACCACTTACGTTATCGTACTCAGCGGCTACGACATTGACTGCAGGACGACGTTGCTCGGTAATACCGTGAGCAGAAGCAGTCTTGACTAGTGAGACACCGTTAACATTGTTGTAGGTGAAGTCCTCAACCGCAATGTTGTTGCCGTATGGTGGGCACTCAAAGCGGATGTCGTCTAGGCGGATGCGATCTCCTACCTGGATGTCGTTGTCTAGTGTGGTTGTAATTGTTGATAGACCAGTTGCCTTATCATACTGGAAGTCCTCGATATCATAATCAGGAGTGTATGATGGGCAAGTGAATCTGATATCGCCCAACTCAACGATATCACCAGGAGTGAAACCGTGACCGACAGATAGTACGTTTGCTACACCAGAGACCTGATCATAGTCAACGTTGCCTACGTTCTGTCTGTAGCGGTAGACGTTACCGTTACCGATATAAGTGTGGGGGATAGAAGAAACGCCGATGAATAGTTCAAACTTATCATCGCTTACGCGGTTCTCTACTGGGAAGTATGATCCGCCAGGTAGTGTGCCGTCTGGGAAGAATGTGGTGGTTAGACCAGCATACTCATCAGAGCAGCGGAACTCAATGTTGCTTAGGCGAACAGTATCGTTAGCCTGGACATTGATACCAGGAGCGGTTACAGTAGCGAAACCGGTTACATTGTCGTACTGGAAGGAGCTAATGCGTGAAGTCTCTTGGGCAATAAATGAACCCCAAGGACGGTTGTTGATAGCATACTTAGCCATCTCCCGCTCAAATTCGATAGCGGCGATGGTTGCATCCTTAACACCAGGACCAGTGATGTGCTGTAGTGTACCACCAGCACTCTGACCGAATAGAACCTTACCACCGTCAGCATATCTGTGGGTGATAGAAGAAGGTCCAACGTTGATGATTAGCTCACCAGAATCGGTGATGTTCTCAACAGTGTAGACGTCGCCTCTAGGTGAAACATCAGAGTTGCCTGGGAAGATGTCTGTATTGATACCGACTGATAGAGTACCGCCACCAACATAGTTGTGTGGGATAGAGCTTACGCCGATCTGAGCAGCAACGGTGTTAGGTGTTGGGATGTCTAGGACGCGGAACAACTTACCACGGGTTCCATCAGGGAATACGTCGGTTGTGATGCCTACGAATGCAGCACCAGTGCCCCGTACATACTTGTGAGAGAAGCCGGAGGTACCGATGTCTAGCTGGAACTGGGTCTGGTTTAGACGCTCAGTAACAGGGAAGAGAACCTTATCGGTATCTGGGAAGATGTTTGTTGTGATTCCTGGGCTGTTGACGCAAGTGAACTCTAGACCCTGTAGCTTGACTAGATCACCAGTGAATAGTGATTGCTCAGGCTGACGGAGAGTTAGGATCGCTAGACCAGAGGTGTGGTCATAAGTGAAGTCCTTAATGTCGCGCTCGTTAGTCTTACCAACGAATAGTGAACCACCTCTGATGTAGTCATGCTGGATGCTGGAAACACCAACGTTTACGCTGACTTCGGTGGGTGAGATGACGCTATCAACGGTGTAGTTGTAGCCCTGAGTACCATCGGGGAAGATGTTAGTAGTAACACCGACGAAGGCAGAACCGCCACGTAGATATGTGTGCTGGAATGCAACACGACCAACGTTAGTCTCAAAGGTGTTGGTGCTTACGATTCTGGTTACAGGGAAGATGTTGAGGCTAGCAGCAGTTCCATCAGGGAAGATGGTTGTAGTAATACCGGGGCTGTTGGTGCACTCAAACTCTAGACCGTCTAGCTTGACGTTATCGCCAGCAGTTAGTCTGTGGTCACCACGAACAATAACGGTTGATAGACCAGTTCTGTTATCATACTGGAAGTCAATGACGTTTAGTTGGTTGGTGTCGCCATACTGCATACGTCCGCCACTCTCGTAGTTGTGGGGGATGCTGCTTACGCCGATCTTAATTAGGGCGCTGTTGGGGGAAAGTGCACTGATAACTTCAAATGCATTTCCTTCTGGGCGAGTACCATCAGGGAAGATGTTAGTTGTGATACCTACGGAGAGGTTACCACCAGAAACATACTCATGAGCAATGGTGGAAGAACCAACATTGGTTACAAGCTTGTTAGGTGCAGGTACGCCAGTAACGCGGAAGATGTTACGGTCATTCTCAATCTTCTTGAGTGAAGAGAAGCCACCGCCAGCATAGGTGTGAGCTAGGCTTGGGAATGCACCGACGTTGATTACGTAGCTGTTAGCATCAACAACACGCTTGACTAGGAACTTAGGAGCATCTAGACGTGGGAAGATGATTGTACCAGGATCGTTACCAGGACCACCGGACTCACAGTCAAACCGCATACCTTGGATGACGATTGTAGCGCCAACAGGAGCTGCTAGGACGTCGGATAGTTCGACGCTTAGCTGACCAGTCTGCTCGTCATATAGAGCGCCTGTGATGGGTAGTGTGACGGAGTTGTATGATACTGAACCTCCGCCGATGTATGCGTGGGGTAGGCTTGGGAAAGCACCAACGTTGGTGATGATCTGCTTACCGTTTACAGCTAGAACTTCAAACTCGTCAGTAGGACGGGGGAAGATCTCGGTGCCGGGTGCATTACCAGGACCACCAGAAGTGCAGGAGAATACTAGGTCAACGATGCTAGCCTTGTCGCCAGCAGAGTAACCGTGTGCTCTCTCAACAGTAACAGTTAGATCACCATTAGCCTGATTGTAGACTGCATCGGTGATGTTCTGTGGGGTGCAGACGCCACCCTGTACATAGGTGTGTGCGAAAGGTGAAGGACCAACATTGCAGCTAAACTCGTTGATGTTGGTGATGCTATCGACCTGATAGACTTCTTGGTTACGGGGGAAGATCAAGCTTCCTGCTCCGCCACCAGCACCGCCTGAGGTGCAGGAGAACTCTAGCTCTTGTAGTAGAACAGGACCGTTTAGAGTTAGACCATGTGGCTTGTTGGTTACAACTTCCAACCGTCCAGTGACGTTGTTGTATGTTGCAGAAACAACGCGGCAGCAGGGATCTTCAAACACCTGTGGGAAGATGTTTGTAGTGATGCCGGTGTAGAACTTACCACCAGAAACGTAGTCGTGAGCAATGGTGCCGATACCGATCTCAGTCCAGACCTGATTAGGTGCAGGAACGTCGATTACGCGGAAGAAGTTATCGGATGGGCGGGTGCCGTCAGGGAAGATGTTTGTAGTAATACCAACCTGAAGAGTACCACCAGAAACGTAGGTGTGGTTAATGGTAGAACGACCAACCTGAGTGATGATGGTGTCTGGGGTTGGGGCAGATAGAACGTCGTAGAAGTTGTCTCTTACGCCTGATGGGAATAGAGTTGTTGTGATTCCAGTGCTGTTATCACAGGTGAACTCGATGTCGTATAGAGCGAATGTCTCATCAGCTAGTAGGTTGTGTGCTCTGTCTAGGCTGATGGTTGCAATACCACTCTGACCGTCATATACAACGTTAGTGATTGCAATGTTTGCAGCAGAATTTGTTCTGTAGCTGTCGCAGGAGAACTTAAGATCCTCTAGGATGAAGCTCTCACCAACAACTAGGTTGTGGTTTCTGGGTAGAGTGATTAGTCCTCTGCCGTTTACATTGTTGTACTGAACGTCGGATACTGGAATGAAGCTATCGATTGAAGATAGAGTACCGTTGCCGATGTAGTCGTGGGCGATTGTGGATACGCCGACGTTGATTAGTAGCTGGTTGGCTGAGGGGATTCCGTCAACGCGGAAGGTGTTGCCCTGAGTACCGTCGGGGAAGACAGTTGTTGTAAAGCCAACGAATAGCTTACCACCACCAACATATGAGTGAGCAATGGTAGATACACCAACAGTAGTCTGGATGGTGAACTCATCAACCAAACCAGTTACTTGGAAGTCAAAGCCCTGAGTACCGTCGGGGAATGTTGTGGTTGTGATACCTAGAACCGCAGTTCCGCCACCAACATAGTCGTGGTCGATTGTGGAATCACCTACGTTAACGATGAAGCTGTTGCTTGCAGGTACTGATAGGATCTCAAACTCAAAACCAAATGCGCCACTTGGGAAGAGAGTTGTGCTGATGCCTGAGCTGACGCATGAGAACTCCAAGCCATCCAAGCGAGCAAGAGAGCCTACTTCCTGACCGTGATCACCGTTAACGATGATGGTAGCGAAGCCAGTCTCTTTCTCGTAGAAAGCGTTGGTTACATCATACCGCTTTGGAGTGTAGCTGTTGCACTCAAAGGTTAGATCTTCTAGGCGGAAAGTATCGCCAATCTTTAGACTATGCTGGTGTAGTAGAGTGATTGTACTGTCGCCAGTGGTCTCATCATAGTCGAATGAACCGATGTCTAGACCTGAAGGAACGTAGCTGTTGCAGGAGAATACTAGACCATCTAGCTCGACTTCATCAGAAGTTACATAGCTGTGGTTCTTGTTTAGAGTAACAACAGTATCACCAGTTAGGTTGTTGTAATCAAAAGCTAGGATGTCGAAGGTCTCATCCAAGTAGCTGTTACAAGCAAACTTTAGGTTCTCTAGCTTGACTAGATCGCCAGGGATCAAACCGTGAGGTCTGGCTGAAGTTACCTCAGATACACCAGTGAAGTTGTCGTAGGTAAATCCAGTGACGCTGATTGCATTGCCGTATGAAGGGCAAGTCATCTTGACGTCATATAGGAATACAGTATCACCAGAAGATAGGTCAACGCCATCTTCAAAGTAAACAATACCGTTTCCGTTTACGTTGTTGTAGTCTAGATCGATGATGTTTGTGTACTCACCGCCGTAAGCAGGACAATCGAACTGTAGATCACGTAGTTCAATGGTGTCGCCCTCGGATAGACCGTGGGGCTTCTCTACGGTGATACGGCTAGAGCCAGATAGCTCGTCGTATACAAAGTTCTCAATGGCGATTTGCTTAGCGCCATAAGGAGGACAATCAAACTTTAGGTTGTCTAGCTTGATTGTATCACCAACTTCAATGTTGTGGATGAAAGGTAGAGTTACTGTACCAACACCACTGGTGTTCTCGTACTGGAAGTTGACGATGAAGTTCTCGTTACCATAAGGATCACAGTCTAGGCGGATGCCCTCTAGCTTGATCTCTTCGCCTGGCTTGACCTGGGTGTTTAGCTCAGTCTCGATAGCAACTAGACCTGAAGCATTATCATATACTAGGTCAGTGATGCTGGTCTCTTTGAAGAACTTGATGGGTGCGTAGTAGGTTAGACCGACTCCGGTGGACTCACTGTTACCATCAGAGATTAGGTCATAACGCCAGCCATCTAGGATGTCTCCTAGGTCGCGCTTGCACTGCTCGGGGTCTGGGTTGAAGTAGTTAGGACCCTTGTAGTCTGGGGAGTTGATGTACTGGAATGCCTCATCAACGATGAATTCTTTGTTAAGCTCAATAGCACGTGCGCCATCCTGGGATCTCTGACCAGCAGCATAGCCTGAATAGCCACTGGTTAGGAAACCTACGGACTCACTTGCGATGAAGTCTAGGTTGTCGCGGATTAGACGGGCAGCATCAAAGTAGCGATCAGATGCTGTTCCCTCTAGGGGACGGAAGGTGATGATTGCAGCACCATCCGTAGAATCCTGGTTGGATACGAATGAGTGGTTGGTGGCGTGGAACGCTTCACCAACTTGGTATAAGTCTTTACTTGGGTTAGCCGGAGTAACTAGGACGTTACGAAGTTCCATACCCTCGACAGACACTCTGTCGCGGAAGCGGATTGGGTTATCTTCGATGTACTGTCCTGGATAGAGCTTGATCGAATCTCCTGGCTGCGCTAGAGCAGCAGCAGCTTTGATGCTTCTTAGAGCATCCCTTTCGTTCAAACCCGTGTTGTTATCGTTACCTTCGACAGATACGAAGATAGTCTTACCGATAACGGCACCTTGACCGGGTTCAATAATACGCGAACCGATATCTTCATTTTCTTGACGGAAGAAAATCTTACCGTCAGAAAAGTTAATACCTAATTCACCTAATTGAAGGTCATTAAGTGTGGGTACGCGCCCCGCAATGCCAGAGCGCTTTAGTTTAATCCTAGTTTCTGATGAAATCATCGCTACGTCGATTCAGGCTAAAACGAAGAAAATAATGTAGTAATAATGTAAAATACATAATCTTCTTACGATTATTTATACGCCTAGATTGACTTGACTTTTTTACAATAATATGATAAAGGGAATGAGATATATAAATGCTCCTAAAATAGCGCCTCCTACGCTACTGGAGACGGTTCGGTGAAAATCTTCAAGCTCCTTTGTGGTTTCGCACTTGGGGCTTTTCGGGTGATAGTCCATATAAAGGGGAATAAAAAACAAAAGGTGGTCAGTATCGGATATTCTTTCTCTTTGGATAAGAGACTTTATGATCCTGGGACCCCGGTAACACGATTGTTTCTGGTTCTTCCTCCTGATCCATCCAGTCTTGGATTGCCTGACGGCGCTCCTCGGTGAAGAATGGTTGTTGAATGAACCAAATAATCCAATCTTCGTGTGCTTTATCTCCATTACATGAAGTGCAGGCACAAAGAACATTTGTTACGTGGTTACTGCCGCCTTTACATTGGGGGATAATGTGGTCAAGGGAAAGACTCTCGTCTGACCCACAGTATGCACATTTATTATCCCACTGGTTCTTGATTGACTCTTTCCACATTCGCTTAGCTTCTGCAGAGGAGCATGTGTGAAGGTTATATAGGTAACCTTCATGAGAACCATATGTGTCCATAAAATACTTGCGTATATTTTATTTAGGACATTCTAACGTCTTTTTACCTCCGATACGATGACCATTGATACAAACACGTATGCTGGGAGGCTCAGCATAATCACCGCCCAGTAGTATTCTTGAATGAAGCTCATTGATATATTCCTTTTTCTACGTTATTAATTATACACGCACTACCCAAAACTGGGCATATTTACAGATTTATGTAAGAGATCCTACACAAGTGTAAAAAAAAGCCCCCATAGGGGGGCTCAATCATTTGAATACACGGATTGTTACATCTGTATATCCAATCCGACGGAGATAATTGTCCATAATATAAGCATCCCTACCATTGGTAAGGTACTCGGTGAATTTGTTTCCCTCGGGATCATAACCGGTCACAGTGTATCGCAAAAGATGGCTGCGGACTACGGTCATATTCGGTTTGCTTTGGACAAACTATTTATCAGTCCTTCTTTTTCTTCTTGTCGGTATCGATCAAGGCATTTTCGCCATACTTAGCTCTGATGTTGCTCTTAACAGCCTCTAGAGCCCTACGCATTGCGTCTGGATCGGACTTCTTCTTACCGGAAGTATTGTTTGCAGGGGGCTTGCTGTAGTCGGAACGAGCAGCATGTCCGCCGCGCTCAAGGTGTCTATCCTTTAGGCGATCAGAATCTTCCTCAGAAACAACCTCTTCCTTCTGAGTCTTCTTCTCAGCAGCTTCTTTCTCCTTACGGAGAGCTACGGAAGACTTCTTGCGCTCGCCATGGGGGTAGTAGATCTTACCGATTTCAGGCTTGTCTACAACCTCACCGGTCTTAGCGTCACGGTGCTTCATCTCTAGGATCTGCTCACGCTTCTCCTCGGACATATTGACCATAAGCTTTAGTGCTTCCTCTTGGGGGAAACCTTGCTCGATTAGGTGCTCTAGGATTACGTCGAATTCGGACATCTCTACTGAGTTCTTTAGGTTTAGTTTGGTGCTACCAGGAACAGCACCGGATGCCTTGAGAGCAGCCTGTGCGCCTGCAGAAGGCTTGACGGGCTTTACGTTACTCAATGCAGTACGTAGTCTGTCGGACTTGATCTGGGGCTTAGGGGCGGGCTTAGGGGCTGAATTCATTACCTTACCAGCTCCTGCAGCACTACGTGCAGCGGCACCACCAGATTGTAGTGCGTTTGGCTTTGCGGGCTTGGGTGGATTCTTCTTGGCTAGAGTTGGGTTAGCCTTTGCCCAAGCAGCCATACGATCTGCCTTTGAAGCATTAGCCATACGGTCGCGAGCAGGAGCTGCGGGGGTAGGCTTAGCGGCAGGGGTTGAGGGACGCTGAGTTGAAGCTGCGGGCTGTGAAGTACTACGCTGGCTACTAGACTGGCTAGTGGACTGGGTAGATTGAGTGGACTGAGTACCTTTGTTCTTCTCTTGATTCTTGCGGAACTCGTTTGCCTTTTGGGTAGCTGCAGCCTCGGTGCTCTTGAGGTCACTGGGAAGATTAGCAGCTCTACTCTTGGTGTTCTTGCTGTCTTTAGTAGCAGCAAACTGGGAATAATACTTGCTGTTTTTCTCGGCTTTTGAAGCAGCAGCAGCCTTTCTGTCTGCGTCTTTCTTTGCCTTGTCTTCTACAGCACCGGGTCTTACAGGATATGGATTGCCTGCATTCTTAGCAGCAAAGGATGCCTTTTCTTTTTCCTTGTTGATTCTAGCAACACGCTCACGCTCAGCCTGGTTGCCCTTAGCGATACCCTCTTTATCGCCAGCAACTCTAGCTCTTCTTAAAGCTCTTCTCTGGGGAGAGTCGCCAGTAAAAATATCTGTAAGCACATTAGAAGGCTTCTCTTTATTAGCCCTCTGCTGTGCAGTTAGAGGTGTTCTGGGAGCTTCTTCTAGCTCCACTGCCTCTTCTTCAAGGATCTCCTCTTCTACAGCTTCAACTTCTTCGCTGATCTGCTGTGGGGACATGGCTTGTGCAGCCATTTGCTTTAGTTGAATATAAGACTGGAGATCCATTTCGATCAAATTGATTCACTATAGATTTATTTATACGAATAGGAATGTAGCTTTCCCTCCACGAAAGTGAGTATACAAACCGTCCATTCAATCATACCATCAGGATAAACAGAGGATGAATAGATCTTTACATCTCCCGTTAGAGATATTCTGTAAAGTCTTCCCTTGTTCCCGTTTGGTTTAATTCTATACCTTCTCCATATAGGTAGGCTCTCGTCTTCTACTTGCTCCAAACTAGAAGTTCCTGAGTAGTCAGCATACCAGAGAGCCCCTACTGGATCTACCCAATAGAAGCTCATAGTACCACCTTCTTCTTTTTCGATGGATTTTGTTTGGCAGCTTTCGTTCGTAAGCTCACCGATATCAGATGAGCATTTTACAAAGTCAAACATTCCCATAATATCTTTCCAGTAAGTTACATTTTGAACCAGTTGCATTATCCAATTCTCGGAGAACCTCAATCCTCCGAGTCTCATGCATTTCAGTATTCCGAGCTAGCCTTTCGGCAACATCACCAGCCTGTAAACAACTTAAGGCTAATGCGGCTAGAATCATTGCTTTTCCTCCCTTGCTCTTTTAACTTCGGCTAACATCTCCTTAGCCATTTTTGCATATCTCCTCTCCATCATCCATCGAGTAATTGGATTACGTGGATGGAACCAGATCATGAGAGGTAGCATCCTACAGAGAAGTGCAAGATGCCTCAAGCGGACCCACATATACCTAGGAACATTCTCATCGTAGATCGAAACAACGACCAAAAAACATAAAATAGAAATTAATGTAAGATACGTTGGGTTAGTGTACATAATTAAATGGTAGGTTTTTTACGATCAAGCTCACATGTAAGTTCATAGAGCTTGGCTAGACTCAACTGACCTCTGGGATCTCTACATTCAATGAGTGCAGAGCGGATAGCTGCAGCCAATGCGGCTGGAGTAATCTCCATACCCCCGAGAATCGCATCTTCAAATACTTTATCAGCAGAAGACATGGCGTTAGTGGATAGGTATATAGTATTTAGCTGAACCCACCCGCCTCGTAGATATACTCTTCGCCGCGATCAATCCAGTACTCAGTGAATACATCGGTAAAGTGCTCGCGGAAGAAAGCAAACTGCCGGTCGATAAGCTCTTTGCCTAGGACGTGGAAGTGTGCTGTTGATAGAGCAAAGAACTCATCAAATGCATCTACATCTTTAGTCTTCATCTTTTGATATAGTCTACGCGCCTCTTCCATAGGAGCAATAGCATCTTCAGGCATCTCAAT
>Ga0163109_10002281_pt1 | contig 15053 bp, 27 predicted proteins | sample CRUFie1St13metaG_FD_108704 | JGI IMG/M metagenome (GOLD analysis project Ga0163109, IMG submission 108704) | Marine microbial communities from the Costa Rica Dome - CRUD Field 142mm St13 metaG | ecosystem: Environmental > Aquatic > Marine > Oceanic > Photic zone | place: Costa Rica: the Eastern... | reverse complement strand
TGTGGAAAAGTAATCACTCCCAGACCCAGGCAAAGTTATATTTGATGGAATTGTTAATTCAACTTCATTCCAATCGTCGAAAGCTTCACGACGTACTTCAACTTCAATATCATTGAATTTTTTTTTGTAGTATTCAAGCGCCAAAGGACTATCAACTTTTAAAATAATCTTTTTATTGCTCATAGACTCGTTTTTGATCAATTACCAATTAAGATCACTTATTTTATTATAAATATCGTAAGACTCCTTAAAAGCCTCATCAAATTTCTCGAAGTAAATATACTCACTTCCAGGTCCGTTATGCTCTCCAGGATCAAGATCATAAATTTTATCTTTATACTTGATGCCAACAATTTCCTTTTCTAGACCTGTATATGAATATACTACGCCGGCAAAACCGTTAGAGTCAAAATCTAACCAAATTATTTCAAAATCAGCAATTGAGTAATTATCATCAACATCAATAACGATACTAGCTTTTGCTTCGTAAGGATTAAATCTTTCAATAACAGCAAATTGATAGTCTTTCGTATTAGCTAGATAATTTTTATCATACCCTAAATCTAGCATTGAGTTATAAGATCCAGTTAAAACTTCATTATATTTGTGACCATTTATTTCTTCAAAACTTTTTTGATCATCTTCATTAGAGTAATCACCATCATAGATAAAAACATCATTAGATTTTAATTGTATTGGTTTATCATTTTCTAGAATTTCCACAGTAGGTTTTGGTTCACTTTCATTATTCATGCCTTTACCAAGCCAAAAGGACTTTAGTTCGTGTTCCTGTAAAAAATCTAAGTGATCAAAATTGTCTTTTTCTATTTTATTTAAATCATCTTTAAATTGGTCATTATAAAAGCTTACAAAACAAATTGTGCTGTAGCCTTTAAAATTAAAAGTTAATTTTTTTGTCATCGTTTATTTAATTTTTTAACATATTTTTATACAAACTTAAATTCAGATTGCTTTATGTAGGCAAGGTTAAGTGCATAAAATATATAATTATTTTTATCTAATCAAAAAACTTTAAATGACTAAATCTAATTTAGCGATTAATTCATTTAAGTTATAAGAATTTTTCTTTTGATCAAAATATTCCTCAATTAAATCACGAATTTTATTTTTGTCTTTAAGATTGTTTTCAAATGCAAAATTCCTAACTATCTCTATAAATAATGGTTTGATATCCTTAACTATTGCCTCAGAGAAATTAGAATTAATAATATCAGTGACGCTTACACTTCCAATATCTTCAAATCTATCAAACTGAACAGAATCATTCTCAATTTGTTGTTCCGTTAAGGAACTGAAAGTATCAATCCAAGGTCCATTCCATTTTTCTCTGGATTTTAATAGGGTTTTTAAATGTTTTTCTCTTTGTTCTATATTATTTGTTGAAGAAATCCACGACTTGCTTGTAAGTTTGTTTGTAAGTTTTAAACCAAATTTATATCCAGGTTTAATTTCAAGCATATGCTTAATCATTTCATTTTTTATATTTTCAAAATTGGTTTGTTTTTTTTCATCAAGAATATAATTTATTAATTTCATATTATTATCTTACAATCATATCAAAGTATCTTAAAGTGAAATTAATAATCATATTTTTCACAAGATAATTTTTATTTAATAAATTACAATTTGGTTATGATTAGAAATAAATTAGATTTTCAAAATAAAAAATATTTAAACTCAAGAAATTTTTATGAAAAATTTTACTTAAAAGAAAATAACAGAGATTTTAAAATAGCTGAATTTCGCTTTAAAACAACGGTACCTAAAAAATTTTTAATTTGTTGTACAAAAAGAGCAAATCAAATTGGAATTTATGCTAGGGATGAAAATGAAAGTATATTACCATATCATATATTTTTTATTAATGACCTTTCTAATAAAGAAATTTTTTTTTCAATAGTTGAAAGAATAATCGATAAACATGCTTCTTTTAATTCAAAAGAAGTTTCGGATATTATTGATCAATTGAGTTTAGAAAGCTTCCATTTAAAATTTTATTTCACAAAATGGTTAAACAGATTTAGAAAAAAAAAAGGATTTTTAGGGGATCTTTTATGGGATTTTGAGGAATTTAAAAAAAAAGATGAATTACGTATAAAAAAATTTAAAACAAACCTCGATAGATTAACTGATGAATTATCAATGGTTAAACAAAAAAAATTAAAATTAAATGGATTTGATATTTCAAAAAACAAAATCAAGAAAGTCATAAAAAAATACGCAATGAATTATATTAAAAAACACGAATTCATACCTCTTGGAATACATGAAATATTGATTGAATTTTTTAATTTTAAAACATTTGAATTTCATAGAATAATTGAACCATTTAACTTCGATATACTTAATTATAAAAATAATATTTTGAAATTTAGAAAAAATAATATTCAATAGAAATAATGAAAAATAGCTATTTAGAAAAAATCAAAAATTATAAAATTAACATCACAGATAATTATGATTTTATTGAATTAAATAATTTAAACGATTTAAATGATGGCGATTATTTTTGTTCTAAAAAATATGATGGTCAGACCTATTTTATTGTAAAAGAGGACAAGGATATTAAAATTTTTAATTCTAATTTAATTGATCAAAGCACCAAGTTAAAAAAAATACTATCTGATGCATCTTCTATTCTAAATAAATATGATGATATTATTTTAGTTGGAGAACTTATTTATTCAGACGGCAAAAATAGAGAAAGAAATGGAGATGTTGTCTCTGCTATATCTGGAAATTTAGACATAAATAATTTAAAGCTAATTGTTTTTGATATTGTCTATTCCTCAAAAGATTTTCACCTAAATTCTTACAAAGATAAAATAAAAATATTTGAAGAAATTTTTTCTAATAAAATAGAAACTATAGAAAATATTAAAAATGCTTTATTAAACAAAAGTGAAATTCAAAAATTCTCTGAAGATCTTATCCAAGATGGAAATGAAGGATCAATAATTAGAAATGATCAAAATATATTTAAAGCTAAAAAGAAAGAAAACTTAGATCTATTAGTTCTTGGCTACACCGAAAATGAAAACATGACATTGAGATCAATAACGATGGGTGTAGTGGATGAAAGTGGTCATTTTTTGCATGTTGCATCTTCAGGTAATATGGATGAGAAATTAGCACAAAAAATTTATCAAGATATTTCAAAAAATAAAATTAGGTGTGACTTTCACCTTTCTGCTTCTGATGGATCTATATATCAATTTGTTAAACCCACACTAATTGTTGAAGTTGAATTTTTTGATTATCAAATACTAAAGTCCAATGATCAACCTATTAAGAAAATGAAATTTGAATTTAAAAATAATTCTTTAAAAGCTTTACATCAATCAAAATCTGTATCTTTAATCGGTTGTTCAATTAAAAGAATAAGAGATGATAAAACAATTTCTTTATCTGAAACTGGTTTAAAACAACTTAAAAAAATATTTAGCAATGCTGATGACTATTTTAAAAATGAAATTCAATATGACTTGGAGAAAAGTTCAATTTTACAAAAAAAAATATTTCAAAAGAAATCAAAAAAAGGAACAGCAATTAAGAAATTTGTAATCTGGAAGACAAACAAAGAAAATAATAATTATCCTGCATATGTATCATATTTCCTAGATTATTCGTCCTCTAGAAAAAAGCCAATGGATAAAGATACAAAACCTTTTTCTACCGAAAAGAATGCTTCAAATTTTTTAAATAATTTAATTAAAGAAGAAATTAAAAAAGGCTGGGAGGAAGTTAATGGCTAGAGAAATTATTTTAAATTTGGGAAACGAGCAGTCAATTTTTAAATTTGATAAAATTGATAGGAAAGATTTATACGGATATAAAAAGAGACTTTATTTTGATCAAAATAATGAAGTATGCAAAAAAGGCTTGTTAGACTTAGAAAATGGGAGCCTATTGAAATCAGGATATTTATCTTCATGCTATGTAAATGAAGAAAAAAACCTTATCAATAAAGATGAATTAAGTGCTGAAAATATAAATGATGAAAAAATTGAGACCAAACCTTCTACATTGGGTACAGCCCAACAATTAAATGATGCATCTGCAAAAGATGTATTAAATACCAAAATTCAATCAGTTTATTTTCTTAGTCCAAAAGAGATAGGTAAAGAATTAGAAAAAAATATTACAGAGGGTAAAATTTATCATTTTTCATTTAATTATTTTAAAGATTTCCATTTGGAAGATGCGTATTTGATTAAGAATGAATTTGGAATATTTGCATTAATTGGTGATCACACAGAAGCCAGTTGGTCTGAAAGTAAAAAAATAATGATAACAGAAATAAATGAGGTTGAAGATGACCTTGATTTTGAGATGATGTAATATGATTAGGCAAATAAGTATTTCAGACTTTGAAAATAAAAGTGCAAAAGTAAATTTTGTTTCATTAGCAAAATCAGATAAAATTTTTCTGAAAAATAATGGTCAAAATGTTGATAATCAAAGATTACTAGCCGATACTAACGAAACTGATTTTGATTTTTTATCTAATAAATATAAGGAAAATTTACCCGAAAAACTTATCGAAGAAGATATAGATTTTGATATTGAAAAATATGGAAGATTTGTTGATGAAACAGATCAAATTTGGCTTACTCAAAAAAATGAAATAATTCATCAAGCGCCTAAATCTTTAGATGTTTATTTTGATAAAGATAATAAGGAAATTAAAAGAGAGAAGACAAAGAATATTACGCAAAATATAAATATAGATTTAAATCCAATTAAGTGGACAGGTAAATATTACACAAAAAACGAGGCGATAAGTAAATTTGTATTTAAAAGAAGTCTACAATTAGTGCATCATGATGATTTAACTTTTGATTTTTTATTTAACATTGCAAAACATTTATCAGATAAAAATAATATGGTTTTAATTGGTGCAGGAGAAAAAGGAGACAAACCTTTAGTTTTTCAATCTAACGGAAGCCCATATCGTGCTTTTTTAGATGGGTATGTAAGTGATAATAAATTCCAACTTTTTATTAGGATTAGCAATCAAGAATTAAAACAATAAAATCTAATTTAAGTGAAAAAGAAAATTTTTTCTTCACTTTTATAAATATCAGAATTGAATAAAATTAAACTTATGAAAAAACAAAGTTCAGGACTTTTACTTGCTAGAGTAAATTTAGATCAATTAGATAATAAATCAATAAAAACTCCCATTGATTATTTAATTGTTCATCCTGGAGGACCATTTTATGAAAACAAAGATGAAGGTGTTTGGTCAATTCCCAAAGGTGAAATAGAGGAGGGTGAAGAAAAAAAAGAAGTTTCCCTCAGAGAATTTAAAGAAGAAACTAACTTAGATCTCAATTGTAAATATGAGGATTTAATTGAACTTGGAGAAACAAAACTTAAGTCAGGAAAAATTATTCATGCATTTGGGTTCATTGTTAGAGAAAATTTTGAAATTAAAAACTTTAAAAGTAATTTATTTGAAATGGAATGGCCTTATAAAAGTGGAAAAAAGATGAAATTTCCAGAGGTTGATAAAATTGATTTTTTTTCTAAAGATATTGCTTTAAAAAAAATTCATCCAGCGCAATCAAAGTTTATTTTTACATTTGAGGAAAAAATACTTCAAAATCAATTTTAAAAATCGACTAGTAATTAATTAGTTTAAACTCAATGAAGATAGATATAATTTTGAAATGGTTCGCAACCGGTATCTTAGGTTTTGGTGGAATAATAAATAGCCTGGGTTACTATCCATCTGGACCTATAATCTTAGGAATTGGGAGTTTTATTTGGTTAATTGTAAGTATTTTATGGAAAGAAAAATCTTTAATCGTAACTAACTCTTTGTTCTTAATTATTACCTTTGGAACTTTGATATATTCATTAAATAATTAACATTTTAATCTATTCACAAGAATAATTCTCAATTTTTTCTAAGATTTCAGTATCAGTAAAAAATGCAGGTGGATAATTTAAAATATCAACCACACTTGCATTTATTTTTGGGGGATAAATATGTGTTTTCAAGTTTGCATTTTGAATTGGCTTTAATTTAAGGTTGATAGGCTTCCTAAAAACCACCAATGAAATATAATCTATTTGGTCATAGTTATTACTATTTCTTATCAACTTAACTTGAAAATATACGTCTTCCTTCTTTTTATTAAAGATACTATTAAGGACACTTTTTTTATTTGATTTATAATAATCATTTAAATGTTTTGATGATAGTTTTTTTCCACTTTTATTATTTAAACCAGATAAATCTAAATAATGAGATTTTATAAAATCTGCATTAATAGTTGTAAAAGAATTATTTAATTTTTTAAAAGAAATATTTTTATTATTTAATTTTAATTTAGCAGTAAAGCTTCCATTCATTTGATAAAAACCAAGAAATTCTTTATTATTATTTACTTCATAAAAAATTTCATTGGTTAACCTGTAACAAATAAATTCATTATTATTTGCAAAAGCTTTTAAATTTATTGTGATCAAAATTACAAATAAATAAATAATTAATTTCATTTCTTATGTTTTTAAGTGATATAAATAATCAACATATTCCCATCCACCTCTTTTTGGATTAAAACATGCTTTGCTAATACCTAATTTATTTCTACCCCTAATAAGTCCAATTTCCTCCATCCAGCTTCTGCAAATATTTTTCCCCTCATAAATTGAAATTAAAACTTTAACCCTTCCAAAATATTTATTTGTTTGCCATTCATAAATTTTTCCGTGATTTTCATCTGAAAGAGCACTAAAAATTGCTTTATTGTGTAATTTTTTTTCTTCAATAGGTAAAGTATATGAATAAACAACTAAATTATCGTATAAGTAATCAATTACAAAGCCCTCAAACTCTCCATCAGGATTTTTATAAATAGGTTCGTCTGCAAAATAAGAAAACTGATTTTTAGAAATACAATTTGAGAGAGTAACTAAAAATATAATTAGAAATAAATTTTTAATATACATCATAAATATACTCTCTATTAAAATCATAACATTTAAGGACGTACTTTAGATACCAAGTTTCTTTTAATTTCATTTTATATTGATCTATTTTGCATGATTGATTGTCATATCCTTCATTTTGAATTGTTATTGCATATCCATTAGTACATTCTATTTCTGTAAAAATACTTTTTGAGCTGCTTTTTGATGAATAGTTACAAATATTTTTATTTTCTTTGAAGGACGGAGATATCTTTTGAACAACCTTCTTATTTTGACAACCATATATAAAAAAAAAAATTATAAAAAAGGTAATAAATTTTGTTTTCAACTTTTTTATCCAAATAAGTTTAGATTATAAAATTCCCAACCACCAAAATTTGAAAGGGGTGGGATAGTAAATCCCTGGCTATTTACTGGTGCTCCATCAAATAAACTAAGTCTGTAGTTACAAGCTCTAAAGCCATACTTTTTTACTTTGTCTTTAATACCAATAAAGGAAATATAATCCCTACATACTTCACCATTGAATGATTGAGGTCTTGGTTTTGTTTTTAAAATTTTTACTTTACCGAAGGTTTGTAGTTTTTTATTTTCCCAAGAATAACTCTGTAAATCATTAGGATCATTAAGTGCTTTAGTTAATATTTTTGTATGTTTACACCTATCTTCAAGTTCAAGCTGTTTACCAAACATAGATTTAAAAATTTTAACAAACACAAGCGGGCTTTGATATTGATACGTTTTAGTTCTTTCATTAAAATTTATAGCATCTTGAGTGTAATAATTAGCAGCAGGGCCAAGGCATCCATTTCTGGATGCCTCATAGTAAGTTGAAGAGCATGCGTTCAAGAGAGCTATTAATAATAAAAGCAAATAGAATTTTACTAAATTCATCTACTTACTAAAATTATCAATAATTTTAGAACTGCTTTCACCTACTTTTTCAACCAACATTTTCCAATTTTTTTTCTTAAAAATTAGAACTTCTTGAGCAAACAACACAATTACAAAAATTATAATAAGTAAATTTTTCATTATTTAAATTTGCCTACTTTATTTACTAAAGTTATTTGATAAGATTTTTGAAGCATACTATTAAGGCTAAATAAAATTAGAGCCGAAAAAGTAATTGTAAAAAATATTTTTCTTACCATATTTATAAAAATGAAATTATCCCAACTATTTTTAGTAAAAAAACAATAGTCATTAAAAAAGATAACTCCAAAAATATACTCTGTTTAAGCTTTTCAATTATTTTCATACTTAGAAATATAGTAGATCAAGACAATTTATTTTAGTGAAATTAAATAAAATTAATTTCACTAAAAATTTTTTAAATAATAGTTAATTTAATGATCAAGGAGAAAAAAATGAAAAAATATTTATTTTTAATACTTTGTTCAATATTAGTAAGTGCCTGTTCAGGTAAAAATTATAATGTTAAAAAATACAAAAATGAAATACCAAAATGGTATGTAGAGGATAAAAAAGTTGGAAAAAAAGTTTTCGGTAAAGCAATGGCTCAATCAGACAGCTTGGAAATCGCAACAAGAAAAGCAGAAGGTTTAGCAGTAAGCAATACCATTCTAAAACTTAAGAGTGAAATTGATGTATTAAAAGAAATTTTAATCAATGAAGAAATAAAAAGAAAAAATAGCTCAAGTTTTACTGAAGGTGAAGAAAAAATTAATGAGAAAATAACTCAATTAGTTTCAGGATTTCAAATTACAGATTACAAAGTTTCAAATAAGGTTATTTATAGAGATAAAGATTTTTACAAAGTATTTGTTGAAATTGAATTCAATACAAAGGAATTATTTGATGCAATTGATAAGATTTCTTAGTTGTTTACTATTTTTAACAACTCTTTCTTGTCAAAGTCATAACTCTAAAAAAGTTATGAGAAATACAATTGAAACTACAAATAAAATAAGAAATCTTAATTCTCTAACTTCAGAAGGAATTAAGGAAGAAATTTATTTAGCTACAAAAAAATATATAGAGAAAATTGGTCGATAAACTTATTTATTTATTGTTTGTCGTTTTATTATCTGCCTGTAGTAATAATCAAGCAGTTATTCAAAAAAAACCTTGTGAATACCAAACAATTAATGGTGAAGAAATCTTAGTTTGTACTGAGCAAAGTCAAAGTGCTTACTATAAAAATGGTGTTAAATATAAAAATTGTAAATCTTTTTCATATATTTCTACTGTTGATGAAAAGTATGAAGAAAATTCAGGGATTAAATGTTTTATTAATGGCAAATGGAATGTTGTTAAGTGATAACAATTTAACTTGAATAAAAAAATAAAAATAATTAAGTTTAACTATGGCTGGATATGTAAGAGATTTTCTATCTATAGAACAGGCACTTAAAGCAATAATAAAAGACATTAAAAATGAAGGTTTTAAGGAAGCAACTGGCAAAAGCGAGTCTCATTTTAGAAAATGTAGTGATGCTACAGATGAAAATCATCATATACACCATCAAGATTCAATAGATATTGATAGATATTGTGCAACAAGGGGTATGGGTACTCCTATGTTAGATATTCACGAAGCTATTTTAGAAGCTGAAAAATTAAAAAATAAAAAAATTGAGAATGTATCTGAAACTCTAATTACTATTGGAGCAAGAATTGGAAAATTAATGGATACTACTCAAAAAGCAATAGATCCAAGCAGCCAAGATGGAAAAGATTTATCTCAAAGTGAAAAAGACAAAATTCACAAAGCTATAAGAGAAGTAGAGGCAAAAATTCTTAAATTAAAATATATTGTCGATATGAAAGATTAAATTAATTAATTAAGAGGTAATAAATAATGTCAGAAGATATAAAAAAACAAATTGAAACTTTAGCAGGGTCATATAGCAGACATATGGGTAATGCTTGTGATAATTTAGCTCAATATCATGATGGTGAATTACCTGATGAAGAATCTCAAGAATGGCAAAATTTTTTAGAAGCTATTGCTGAGGAAATATCAGTCAATTCTTGGTGGAATAAGTTAATTCTTCCTGATGAAATTTATAATAATCATTTTGAAGAGGTAATGAATCTGGCAATTCAAAAAAATAGTGGATGGAACAAAGATGTTTTGCAAAATGCATTAGATAAGTATCAAGCATTAAAAAATGATGAGTAAAATTTTTTGTAAATTATGAAATTTTTTAAAACTGAATGGCATCAAGTAGCTTCAGAGTTTATTTATGATATCTCGGATGACGAAATAACAAAAAGTTTTGGATCTATTCAAAGATTCAAAGAAATCATATCCCATCATGCTAAAGAGAATTTTAGTGGTCTTGAACCACAAGGTGATACACCGACACAAGATGAGTTTGACAAATTTGATGAGTTCATAGGTGCTTTTGGTTACTCTGATCGTGTTGATGATTGGTGGACTGATAGAAAGGGAGGCTATGATGTTACATTTAAATATGAAGGAGAAGAAAAAGATCAAAAAATAAAAGAGTAACAAAATGGAAAATTAATTGTGGAGGATAAAAAAAAAATATTACTAGAGATTAAGAACGGCACCAAAAATTTGAAATTGCTACCTGAATCATTAAAAAAAGATAAAGATGTTGTTATAGAATTATTAAAATCAGGTGAAAGCCCAATTTACATGGATCAGACTTTAAAAGATGATAAAGAATTTATTTCAAAACTTATAAAATTATTTCCAGGAATAGATGCTGAGGATTTTGAATATAATTTGTATAAACTCGATGTTTCAAATGCAGATAGCATTTCTTCAGAATGTATTTGGAATACATCCAAAGAATATAATTTTGTAAAATTAAAAACCTTTACCAAACTTAAAGATATTGTGGTAAATATTAAATCTAAAACACTTCCAATAATAAAAAATATATTTAATACTAGAACAACAGAATATGATTGTGAAGTTACGTATGAAACATTTGATTGTGAAAATGGTTTTGAAACAGATAATAAAAATCTTGAAAATAAACTTAACAAGCATTTTGAAGAAGATAAGTCCTTATTTGAATTTACTGATGAGAATGGATTTTATGAGGAAGAAACTAATTGGATTGTATCAGGACCAATGAGTGTTAAGAGAATAGGGTTTTAAATGACAGATATTAATGACCTTAAGTTCACGATTGAGCCCGAGGAAACAATTGAAATAGAGCAATTTGTAAACAATGATAACAAGGAAAAAGAAAAAAAAATTTGGATACAAGTAAATTGGGGATTTTATCGAAGAAGAGAATTCACTATTCACGATTTCAATGTTTTTAATGATTGCAAAACTCTAGAAGATATTCAGAAAAAATTAGATGAAAAAGTTAAAGAGGTAACACCCATAGTTAAGGATACAAAGCACGAATTATCAAAGTTGTTTGTTCACGATGTTAACTTAAATGTTTACGAGACATCAGAATTATCTGAAATTCTTGGTGCAGAAGAGGGCGATGTATTTCTTAATGAAAGCAGTGGAGGAGGAGCTTTTTCTGGTGTTTTTCATTCAGAAAATATTGATGACGTCGAATGGAATAGAACAGTTGAAGAAAGTGTTAGAGGTGAAATTGGTGTAACACTCGAGACTGCAGCAGAGGCTTTTCAAGATGATGTTTTATTAGAAGATTTTAATTACGAAAGTTTTTCGTTTGATACATTTTATAGAGCACCTCTGAAAGTAGTTGAGGTTAAAAAAGATGATAAAAAAGAATGATAGTAACAGAAGGTCTAAACTATGAGTATTAAAGGGGATAATCTATTTAAATTCATCAAAGAGTGGGAAAATAAAGATTATGAGTTATGTTAATGAATACGATTTTAATTAAGAATTTATTAAATGAAAATTGAAATATCTTCAAAAAAATCAATTTGGGATCGTTGGTATATAAATAATGATTTTGGGGTCAAAATTAAAATTAAATTTTTAGAAAATTTAAAAACTGACATAAGTTCAAAAATTAAATTGAATTTAAATTTTAATGAAATGGAAAACGATATCAAAGATGATTATAGAGAGGGACATTTTGGTGAAGAATTATACCAAAAAATATTTTCATTAAATAAAAACAATAGTCTTCAATTTGACGAAATTTGTTTACCCTATCCTTTCTTGACTGATGAAAACCGTCCAGACTTTAATTCAAATGAAAAGAAAGGAGTTTATTGGAGTATGCCAAGTTTTAATACTGAAAATTTTTGTTATAAGGACGATGATAGATTTTCTTACGAATTAGAAATTGGAACACACGGAATTTATTCTAATCCTGATCAAAAAATATATAGCTCCAAAGATAAAGAATTTTTATGGGAGGAAGAATTTGGCAAACAAGGAAAAATTTTAGAAACAGGTAAAGATCCTAATTTTCCAACGGAAGGTTTATTTTTTTTTCCACCTAAGAAAGTGCAAATTAACGATGCTTATCAACGTATTGCAGACATTTACCTCAGTGAAGTTTGGAAAAAGGAAAAAAAAATCATAGATGATTTTCTGATGAAAAATTTTAATTTAGAAGAAGACGAAAATGGAATATTTTTTTATAAAGGCAATGTCAAATGTGTAGAGAAACTTTAAATAATTATAATTCAACTAAGATAATTCGTTTATTTTAGATTGAATATCTTCTGCCCATTTCCACTTACCATTAACTTTTTATAATAGGAAAATGTTTTTTAACAAGATCTTCACGACCAGTATTAACTGTCCAAGTAGCCATGTATTTTAACTTTTACTTAAATAAAAATTAAATATTTTTTCTATAAATTTTTCTTCACCGTATTCATTTGGATCAAAATCAAGTTTTCCTAATTTTTCTTCATCTTCATACATAAAATCTGATCCATGATGAGGAAATGATATTTCAGATTTATCTACAAAACATGACATTAAATTAAAATGTTCATCTTTAATGACTGCACTCAAAGACGTTTCCACATAGATTTCAGGATCAGAAGATAGAACATAGGTTTCACCTATGTTTTCTTTATTTGCAATATGAAGTATTCCATTATCTTTCGCTGCCTCATATGTTTCAACTATCTTCTGCTTGAATTCGGCAAATGAATTAACCTCATGATCTAATTTAAAAAAGGACCACGCATCTCCCTCACTTGAATTATAAATATTTATATGAACTTTCATTAAAATAACTCCATATTTATATACTTTATTTGTAAACCCATTAGTATCTAAGCTCCAGTGTTAAGTTAAGTCAGAAGATAACGGAGGATCCACGTCTGTTTTAATAATGTTGGGCTCACAATACATTCTTTTAATAGTTTCTACAGGCTCTCCATACTTTTCACATATCTGTTCCCAATTCCAATTATGTGCATCGAATTCTGCCTCTATATCCTCTGCATTGCAGTTTTCACATTTCTCAATACTTGAGGATATTAAGTCATCATTGTCTGTATCTAACCAATCTTCAAATTCACAACTTGGTAGATAATCTTGACCATCAATGTTTTTGGCAGGCTTATAATATATCATTAGCTTAAGTGTTTCTTCATCTTTAGCTTCCATTGTTATATAGCCCCATCTGTATTTTTCATGTATCCAAAATGATAATTCTTCTGTTTGAAACATATGTTCCATCATCCATTCTTTTTTAACAGTGGGCTCTATTCTATAAACAGGCATATTTTTGTATTAGTAATTTTTGAGAAATTATATAATTTATTAAAATATTTTCAAAGAGATTTAATTTTTTAGCATAGTCTTATTACTTAGTATTTAGTTTTATATTATTGGTTAAAATTATATTAAAAAGATTTTGAAAATTATAATATTTTTGAAATACTCCAAAAAATAAAAATGAAAAAAATCAAAGCAAATTTTTATATAGAAGGCGAATATTATGTCTTGGAAGCTCCAACTCTCAAGAATTATGAAGGAAGATTAACTTTAACCAAAATCTATCTAAATGCTAATAAAGATGATCATAATAAAAAAATTAAAAAAAATGATCCTTTATTCGAGTTTGCGCTTTATGATACGAAAAGTTCTAAAAATAAAGGTTTAGTAACAGTTTTTGGACAGTTTTGGGCAGGTGATATTTATTTACATAAAGCAGAAAAAATTTTAATTACTTCACCTGTATCAGCTATCTTTAAGTATAGAGGAGATGGGATGGCATATCAAAATTTTTTATTAGGCTCAAGCAATACAGGCTCCAAGACCATAATTTCTCAAGGAGAAACTTTAGTTTTATTAGAACCTACTTCTAAAGAAAAAAAGAAAAATAAAATTTTAAAAAAAACTACTGAATTAAAAAAAACCACTGAATCAGAAAAAAATATTGATAAAAAAAATAAGTTGCTTCAAGATAAAATAAGAAAATTAAAAGAATAATTTTACTTTAGAATAGAAATTATTATTATATCTTTATTATGAAAAGATTTAAAATTAGAGTAAGAATTGCAGGTGGTAGAATTGTAGATATAGAAATTTCAGCCCCAGACTCGCATGCTGCACTAAACATGGCAAGATCACAATATGGAAAAGATAATGTCCTAGGTGCGCCTGTTGAAATAAGATAATAAAATAAAAATAAAAATTAAAGTCATAAATGAAATACAAAGTTGAAAAGATATTCTTTAAAAGAAAAACATTAAAAGATGATAGTGATAAAATTGCTCTAATAATAGGAAATGAAAAAGAAATTGTTAGTATTTTTGATAATAAAGATCTTGAAAAAAAATTAAATGATTTTGCTAAACAAGGTTGGGAGCTTATTCATATCGAAAGTAGATCGGATAGAGAAAGTAAAATTATTGGTACCAAAACTATGGTGGTAGATGAATATAATTTAAAATCACTTGAAGGATATAAGGGCGTTAATAAGTTGCCCAAGGAATATAAATATAACTTATATGAAGCGGAAACAAAATCATATTACCTATGTTTTTTTAAGAAAAGTTAATTCCTGTTTTCAATAAATTTTTTTAAATTTAAATTAAAATTTTATTATTTTATTTTCGTAGCTTCTTTTATTTAAGCTCTAATCGTTGGTAAACAATAAAAATCAGCGGTATCGATTTTAGAAGAATATTCACGTCTCATATTCCATTTTTTATGAACCCCGGCGCTTGCAAGA
>Ga0163109_10002280_pt1 | contig 15055 bp, 8 predicted proteins | sample CRUFie1St13metaG_FD_108704 | JGI IMG/M metagenome (GOLD analysis project Ga0163109, IMG submission 108704) | Marine microbial communities from the Costa Rica Dome - CRUD Field 142mm St13 metaG | ecosystem: Environmental > Aquatic > Marine > Oceanic > Photic zone | place: Costa Rica: the Eastern... | reverse complement strand
TCTGGCAGCTTACTACACTGTTCTTGCCGATTACAATTATGGTCAAACCTGGGACAAAAAAGGGTGGTACTGGTCTCCCGCGGCCTCTTCCAAAGATCGAATTGCTGAACTTTCAAATGGCACGGTGAAGGAACTTTCACTGGATGCGGAGCCTTTACCACTGGCTTTACAGTTACCGGGCAAGAAGGGCATTTGTTTTACCCTGAGGGAAAAGGGCAGAAAGGGAAGCTGGGAGGATAATATCCCTAAAATCAATGCTACCCGTCCATACTGGAATTACTCTTGGGGTACTAACCGCCTTGATGTACAGCCTCAGAATGTAGAGTTTATGCCCATGACATGGGGGGCATGGGGCAAGGAGGAGTTTGCCAAGGTTTTACTCAATGATGTCGTGCCACAAATCAGGGCTGGCAAAGCCAAGCGTTTACTTGGCTTTAACGAACCGGATAAAAAAGAGCAGGCCAATATGCCTTACACCGAGGCTCTAAAATATTGGCCAATGTTGGAGGATTTGGGAATCCCTCTGTGTAGTCCGGCTTGTGCAAACCCATTAAGCGACGTCGATGACAGTACCCAGGGCGTTCGTGGAACTTGGATGAGAGACTTCATGCGAGAGGCTGATAAACGCAATTACCGCATGGACTACATTGGGGTTCACTGGTACGGAGGTGCAAGCCCACGATCTTTTAAGGAGCGAATGATTCAGGTCTATGAGGCCTATGACCGTCGCCCATTATTGATTTCTGAATTTGCCGTGGCTGACTGGGGAGCTAATTCTGTATCCAAAAATGTTCATTCAAAAGAGTCTGTCCTCAGGTTTATGAAAGATGTCCTGCCGTGGATGGAATCACAGAACTGGATAGCTGGATATGCATGGTTTTCCTTTGAAATGAATGAGGCGGTGGGAACAAGTTCTGCGTTGTTTGACCTTGGAGGGAATCTAACCACTCTTGGTAGATTTTACCAGAGCGTCACCAATGAAAACCCTAATGGAGATCAGGAAATCCGTTAAAGTTAAATTTTGATTATGGAAGAAACAGAAGTACAAAACCAACACTCTCAATCCGACCAAGAACGGATTGATTCACTGACACAGTCTTGTAAGGCGGTAAGAGAAGAACTTTCAAAAGTTATTGTTGGCCAGGAGGAAGTGGTCGAACAGCTTTTAGTAGTCTTACTTGCCAGAGGGCATGCTCTTCTTGAAGGAGTACCCGGTTTGGCAAAAACTCTTTTGATTAGCACATTGGCTGATTGCATGCATCTGGGCTTTCGTAGGGTTCAGTTTACCCCGGACCTAATGCCTAGTGATATTCTTGGTTCAGAGGTTTTACAGGATGATCCACAGACTGGAGAAAGATGCTTCAAATTCGTCAAGGGTCCTATCTTCACAAATATCATGCTTGCTGATGAGATTAACCGTACTCCACCCAAAACCCAGGCAGCGTTGTTGGAGGCAATGGCAGAGAAAAGAGTGTCAACCGGCACTGAAGATTTTAAATTGGATCCGCCATTTTTTGTCCTGGCTACTCAGAACCCAGTGGAGCAGGAAGGTACATATCCTTTGCCAGAAGCTCAATTGGACCGTTTTCTTTACAAGATTATGGTCGATTATCCGGTGCGTGATGAGGAAATACAGATCGTTAAACAAATTAGTGCGGATAAGGTCGATAAACCCAAACCAGTAATGAGTCGCGAGCAAGTGCTTGCTGCACAGGAAGTGGTTCGTCGGGTTGTTGTTTCGGATGCAGTGGTTGGCTATGCAACGGATTTAATTCGAGCTACAAGAATTCGGCAGGAATCTTCCCCGGATTTTGTTCGTGAGACAATTTCCTGGGGTGCAGGACCTCGAGCCAGTATAAATCTTGTCATTGCCGCCAAAGTAAGGGCAGCGATTAATGGACGATATCATGTGAGTGTTGATGATATAAAGGCGGTGGTTCATCCAATACTGCGCCATAGAATCATAACTAATTTCACGGCTCAGGCCAAAGGGCTGAGCAGTGATGATATCATTACTCAGATAGTCGAAGCTACTCCTGAACCTGGCCAAGCGTAATCATGAGCGGTAGTTCAGTCCTTGATTCGGATTGCATAGATGCTGCAACCCTAGAGGAGGTTTCCGGGTTGGAACTCATTGCACGAGGGGCTGTTGAAGGTGCTCGTATCGGACGTCATCGTAGCTTTCTTTCAGGGTTAAGTACCAATTTCACTCACCATCGGGCTTATGTTTCTGGTGATGAAATCCGCCATATTGATTGGCGCGTCTATAGTCGGTCCGAACGCTATTTTGTCAGGAAGTACGAAGCGGAGACCAACTATGAAGCTTATCTGCTTGTTGACGCAAGTTCCTCGATGACTTTTTCCGGCGATAACGGAATGAGCAAACTTGACTATGCCAAGCGTCTTGCGGCCACTATTGCGTATAGAATTGTCGAAGATCGAGATTCAGCTGGGCTTGCCGTTTTCGACAATCAGTTACGCGGATTGATTCCCCCCAAAGGTTCAAAAAATGTACTGGTTGACTTGGTGCGTGAGTTGAATGCGGCAAAGAATTCTCCACGAACTGAGGTTGGTAACATCCTTACCCAAATTTCAAGTCGTATGCAAAGACGCGGCTTTGTAATCCTGATCAGTGATTTACTTACAGATGAAGAGAGTTTTCTGAATGGTATTCATCAGTTGGTATGTGCAGGGCATAATGTAATCGTATTTCAAGTTCTTGATCATGATGAATTGACCTTTCCTTACGATCAAACCACTCGTTTCATTGGGTTGGAATCGGATGAAGACATTGTTGTCGATGCAGCTCGTCTTAGACAGGATTATCTTGATGCACTTAGTGGGTTAATTGATCGATATAGAGTCAGTCTTGGTAATGTGGGCGTGGATCACATTTTAGTTGATACCAGTGAACCAGTCGGGACGATCTTATCTTCCTACCTTGCTTCCCGGTCTCAGTCACAATTGTAAATGAGATATCTTTACATACTTGCTCTTATTTTTGTTCACAGTGCGGTCAAGGCAGATCAGGTTATGTTTTCGAATGGGGCATCAATCGTTGCAGGTGATGTCAGTCTGAATGTCGGTGGAAACTACAATATTGACGGCAAGGTTTATGCTGCAGGCCAAGTTCTGCAATGGTTAACGGATCACCCCATTACGATCGGGCCTGCTCATGGAGTCCGGTTTCGAGATGGAAGGCTTTATCTCGGGATTCTTGTCTCCGCAGATCGAAATTCGATTTCATTACGGGTTGAACCGATTGGAGAAATAATAGTTATCCCTCGTTCTCATATCAGCGAAATTATGTTTTGCAGAAGGGTTGAAAAAAAAGCCAATTTTGATTTCAGTCCTGTAAACGAGTCTGGGTTTTTGATTCGTAATGGTGGAGAGCCCGTACCTTGTAAGCTAGATGAAATTCGTGGGAGTAAAATATTGTTCTCAACCAAGCTAAATAAGACTTTGCTGCCAATTGATTCCTTGATTTGCTATGTAATCCCTAGTCGAAATATATCAAAGGATTTGGATTCCGACCTTGTTGAGGTTGGGCTGACGGACGGTTCTGTTTTTCGTGGTAAGGTTTTAATGGAAAATCAACGACTTACTATTCAAACTTCAGATTTATCTCCCTTTACCGTTCCCTCAAATGCGGTACACTATCTTAGAAATAATCAAATTGGAGAATGGCTGCCTTTGTGGGAATCAGGTAAGAATATCAATGACGGAATAGGTGAGAAGGTAAAACATCAAAGCAGTAAAACACTTCAAATTTCTGCTGGAGAAAATGTCAGTTTACCGGCGATTTCAAAGGGGAATGTAATCCTCAACGCTAAACTTTCCAATGGTTTAAGTGCAAAGTTGGTCATAAGTAGAAATGGGAAAGACCTGATTGGTATTGAATTAAAGAAAGATTGGCAGAAGAAATACTTTTCTATCGGTGAGGGGAAAGACATTTCATTTCGAGTCGAAAGTGCTGATCCAGATGCTTCAGCGATGCTCGGAGATCTAGTTATCTTAGGAGGCGGTCAGGGGTGACTTCTTTAAATTCTTTACCTTTGTGGGGAACCCTCGCCGCTTTGGGAATATCAATTCCGATAGTTTTACATATTCTAAACAAGGCCCGCCCTAAAAAAGTTAATTGGGCTGCAATGGAGCTTCTGCAGAAAACCACTCAGCAACAATCCAAGAAAATTAAACTTGAAGACTGGTTACTCATGGTTCTTCGATGCCTGACATTTTTGTTGGTTGCTCTTGCGATGATGCGTCTTGTTTTTGTTAATTCGAGCGATTTGTTCTCAGGTGCTTCCAGAGAGTTGATATTGGTGATTGATTCTTCATACAGCATGAATCACGGGCAGTATGAAAGTAGGTTTGATTTGGCCAAGAAAAAGGCCATGAAGATAGTCAACTCCCTGCCATCGGGCAGTAAAATTTCGCTCGTAACCATTGGTGATGAACCCGAAGTCCTGATTCGGCACAAAGATCCGAGTGAAATTTCACTTGAGAGATATTTTGCTGCTCTTGAGGCAAAGCCTGAGGGATTTGGACTGGAAGTTTCTTTATCCGTACTTGATGAATTATTGAATGAGTCTGATTCGGCAAATCGGGAAGTAATTTTTCTTACCGATGCCCAAAAGAGGAGTTGGTGCGAAAACTCCGAGTCTGCCATTGAGAAATTTGCTGAATTAGGCCAAAAAGCCTCAATCTCACTGTTGCCCCTGGGCGATGAATCCTATGAAAACCTCGCGCTTTCTGATTTCCACATGACTTCAGGTGCATGCCGTAGCGGAGGATTTATTAATCTTTCGGCAAAGATCATCAATCATGGCGAAAGCTTGGCTACGGCTTCAATAGAGTTATTTCATAACAGTAATATCGTTGATGTAACTTCGGTATCTTCCTTGCAACCGAAAGAAGAACGACTCCTTCGCTTTGGGGTTCAACTTGAATCTTCTGGACCAAATAAATTTCAGCTTTCATTGGAATCTGACAATCTGGAAGACGATAATTCAGCTTATCTGGCAATTGATGTCCCAGATAAATTAAAGGTACTAATCGTCGAAGGTAGTCAAGGGGCAGGTCGCTACTTGGAACTCGCTACACAGCTTGAAAGGCGTGGATATGCCGAAGGTCTTATTTGCACCGTATCACTTGCCTCTTTGGTATCTGCTGAGCAAATAGAAAAAAATGATGTAGTTGTATTGGCTGATGTTGGCGACCTTGACGAAGAAAATATTAAAATTTTGGATGAGAAAGTTCGGAATGGAGCAGGGCTACTCGTTTATGCCGGTGTTAATATGGATGCTTTTTCAGCCGAACAAATTATTGGCCGACTGGTTACTATAGATTGGGAGAAAAGGGTTAGTGCTGAAGATGGACGGAATCACCAGATTCGGGTTTCCCCTCAATCTGATCAATTGGGCTTAGAATTAAGAAGATTAGAGGCAGAAATATTGGACTGTAAGGTAAATGGTTTTCACCATGTTCAAACCGCTGCAGATTCTAAAATCCTACTTGAACTCGATAATGGTAACCCGCTTCTTTTTATACAGGAAGTTGAGCGGGGTAAGTTAGCCATTTTTACTACCGGAGCAGACCGTGAGTGGAGTTCATTACCTCTAAATCCTGCCGGGCCCATTTTGTTTCATCTTTTGCTTCAGGAATTGTCGACCGGTGATAGGCAAAAATCTCTTCGGATAGGCGAGTCAGCGCGAGTAGAAATCAGATCCAACCGCTTAGGTGCTGAACCTAAATTGATTGGACCCAGTGGAGAGGTAAGTGTCCCGGTTCGTCAGGAAGCACGGGAGTCAAATAAATATATTGAGCTTCTTTTAAGTAAAACGGAGATACCTGGATTTCACGAGTTACAGTTTGGTGATAATACTGATTTCGAAGTGCTTGCCGCCAATTTGGATGCAGGAGAGAGTGACCTTAAGCCAGCCACAATCAATGAATTAGAATCAGTGTTTGAAAATACCGGGGTCAAAATATTAGGCAGCGAGTCAATGGTTGATAATTCGGAGAATCAGACTCATCTGGGAAGTTTCCTCGCTTTGGCAGCATTATTTGCCTTTATTGGACAAGCTGCTTTTTCAACAGAGTTAACCAGAAGGAAGCAAAAGAGTGCTCCTGCCATTCGAACCGGATTTGGAGTCGGTGTAAAAAATTAGTTTTCCTATGCTTGATTTTTTATACAGCAATTTGGGGAGGATCTTTGGCGCTGAGGAAATCACTAAGGTTCAATGGAAGCTCGGTAATGACCTTCCTCCCACCTTTATTGCTCTTATTCTTGTTGGGGCCTTGGTTTTTGTCATTTGGTCACCATTTAGGGAGGCAATTCCTAGCAGAAGGGTTCTTTTAGTTTTTCTTCGACTATGCGGAATTTTGATTCTTTTACTCGTGCTTCTTCAACCACAGGTAAATTTCGAGTTTGAAGAAAAAGGAGTGAGCCGTGTTTATGTGCTGCTCGATCGTTCCGAGAGTATGACGATAAAAGACGATGGTCAGGAGAGTAGGTGGGAGAAAGCAGTCAAAGCCTTTTCCGGATCTTCGGATGGAGTTCTTCAACAAATAGAAAATGATCATCAACTCGAGGTGATGACTTTTGGCGACAAAATTAATAATTTAAATGTCGAGGATATAGAGGAGGAATTACCAGGCGCAAAGAGTTCTGCTATCGGTTCAGCATTGGATGGAATGAAAGAGAAAGAATTATCTGCTGTTTTACTGTTTAGCGATATGGCTTGGAATGAGGGTGTGGATCCAGTTCGTGTTGCGGGTGAACTTGGTCGTCGAGGTGTGGCTTTGTTTCCTGTGCCAATCGGTAAATCCAATTCGCCCGATGCATCAATTCTTTCTGTTCACTATCGTGATAGGGTTTTCCCGGGTGAGGAGATTCCGCTTAAAATTCAAATATCTTCTTCGCCAGAACTTGAGGGATTAACCACAGACTTAGTAGTAAATCTGGGAGATGAAGAAGTGGCCCGTCAAATGGTTACCTACTCAGGCGGTCAACAGATAATGGAAATTGTTATTAAAGGGCGTACCTTGAAAGGTCAGTTTCCCTTGAAACTTGAATTAGAGGGCATAGAGGATGAAATTTCCCTTGCAAATAATAAGGCGGAAAGATCACTTACGTTTATTGATGAAAAAGTGAAGGTGCTTTATGTGGAAGGAGCACCTCGTTGGGAATACCGATACTTGCGAACAGTCCTGATGCGCGATGCAAGGTTGGATATTAAATTTCTAATGACCAAAGGAGATCCTGATCTTGCGAAATATTCTCAGGAATACATTGGCGAGTTTCCAAGCGTTGGTGAATCCACCCTTGATTTTGACCTTGTTATATTAGGCGATGTAAATGCAGGTTATTTTGAGGATAGGCAGTTGGAGTGGATGGTAAAGCAGGTAAACCGTCTGGGAGGTTCTCTCTTAATGTTAGGTGGATCCGTTTTTGCACCCCAGAGTTATGCTGATACTCCCCTTGAGCCCATTCTGCCGGTTAATATAAATGGCAACCAGTGGAATACAGTGGCAAATGAAATTGTTGCATCACCAACTGATGAGGGTCTTGCAGGGAGGATCGCCACCCTTGGAGTGGATGAGGCAAAAGCCCGAAACTTGTGGGCTCAACTTTCACCCCTGTATGTTGCTGCTCCAGTGAGTGCAAAACCGGGTGCCAGTGTACTCGTTACACTAGGAAAAAAACAGGTTTCAGGTCTGCCTTATCCCCTGGTGGCATGGCAACGGTTCGGTTCGGGTAAGTCCATGTTTGTTGGAACTGAATTACTCTGGCGGTTACGTAAAACTGTAGGACGCCAATTCCATGAAAACTTTTGGTCAGCAGCCATTCAATTCCTGTCACTTTCCCGTCTGCTTGGAGGCAATGAGAGAATTACCCTTGAGGCCGACCGAAACCGTTATGCTTCCGGCGATTCGGTACGACTCCATGCGGATGTGCTTGATGATTTTCTTGAACCAGTTGATGCCGATAACTTTTCCGTTAGCGTTAGTAAAATTGAGGATCCCGATTTCGAAGAACAAGAGTTGGATTTACGACCAACCCTCGGCTCTAAAGGTTTTTTTCAAGGATATTATTTACCACCTGCCCCAGGTGAATATGAAATTTTTGCAACGGGTGCTGATCAGGAAAAGGCAAATAAAATACGTTTTACCGTTTATGACGAGTCCCTTGAATTACGTCGTCCTGGAATGCGCCTTGATGTTGCGAAACAAATTGCAATGAAATCTTCAGGAAAAGTAATAAGACTTGAAGACATTGATTCGGTCTCGAAAAAAGTTGAAGAGAGTCGTCCCAGAACGGTGCATGAAGTATCTTTTCGTCTTTGGGATCATCCTTTACTTTATCTCTTATTATTGTTTGTTGCGGGTGGAGAATGGTGGCAGCGCCGCAAATTACGACTGGTATGAATAGTGAATTAAATCAGATTGATTCGCTTCCGACGAAGTTGAAGGGGCAATGGAAGCGCAGACGTTTTCATACTCACTTGAAGGGCATGTTATGGATTTTGTTTTGTATCCCCCCGGTATGGCTTGTTCTTTTTGGGCTTGATCGAATACTTGATCTTCCCCGCTTGGGGCGTTGGTCATTTTTGCTCATCGCGTTAGTCCTTATTGGGTGGCAATTTTTCAAGAGGTGGTTTTCTCAGCTTGAGCCATTTAATCTTCTCAAATGTGCAGGCCAAGTTGAAAAATACTACCCTCAATTAGGGTCGTTGTTGATCAATTATGTCCAGATAAACTCTCCCATTCCTCAGGCATCTGGATCACAGGAGTTACTTGGATTGGTAAAAGGTCAAGCAGTCAAAGTATCCGAGTCGATTGATTTTGGTAAGACGGTAGATTTTAAGGATCTTAGCAATCAGATTAAGTTAACCGTCACTTCAGTTGCGGTTTTATTGACATGCCTTCTTATTTTTGGCGATTCAATGAGCGTAGCGGTCAAGAGGTACTTGGGCTTTAACCTTCCGTATCCGACCGACACTATATTATATGAAGTTCCAGATGACATGATTGTAGCCCAGGGGACTAAACTTTCATTGTCTGTAAATGCGAAGGGGCAAGTTCCTGAAAACGGGGTTTTACATATTAGAGATGCTGGAAGTGAATCTTGGAGGCAAATAAGTCTTCCAAGGGATGATAAGAAAGGGTTTGTGTTTTCAATTAATAAGACCGAAGAATCCTTCGACTATTACTTTGAGGTTGGTGATGCATTCTCACATTCCCAAAGAGAACCGGGGTTGGTGACCGTTGTTTCGCCTCCAGAAATAATCAAACAAACTCTCCAAGTTATACCGCCAAAATATACAGGCTTAGCCTCTTATGAGGCGAATAATCTTTCCAGTACCGTACCATTAGGATCCAAGCTTACATGGGTTGTCTCTATGAGTTTGCCGGTTTCCGAATCTAGTCTTACTGGACCTGAGGACTTGATGATCCCCGGGCAAATTCAGGAAAAAGGTAAGTCAGTAAAATTTGTCTGGGTTGCAAACAGGGCGGGTGTTTATCAAATGGTTGCACGGGAAAAAAGTATGGGCACAAATTTTCAGGGGCAGATACACAGACTGAATTTAAGGGAAGATATTGAACCTCGCGTAAGTCTTATTTCCCCTGTTTCTGATATTAAGGCAACATCTCAAAAGAAACTGGAATTACTCGTCCGTGCTTCTGATGATTACGGACTGAGCGAATTTGCAATTCTTTACCGAGTGAATGGTGAGAAAAATCGGCATCGTATTTCTCTTGGAGCTCCGCCTGCAAATGACAGCCAAAAGGATCTGCTACATCCGCGATCAGGAACATGGCCCCTTTTATGGAATTTACAAAATGATCTGCCCAATCTTAGTGAAGGGGACTTAATTGAGATTGCCGTAGAAGTTACCGAAGTTGCAGCTAATCATGAATCTGCCCGGAAAGCTTTGAGCAGGACCTGCTCCGTAGAGATCCTATCTGTCGCAGAATATCAGAGCTATATAACGGGGCGATTCAATGATTTGCAAAGTGACCTTGCTGAAACGGAAAGACGAGAGCTATTAATAAAGCATGCTATACAAGCTTCCGGTAACCAATGAAATTTTAAAATGAACTTCATAAATACAATCATTCCAATCAACTTTTATTTGATTGCATTGCCATTTCTCTTCACCTCAGGCAATAGCGATCATAACAGGGAAATTCTCTCCCAGTCGCGGGCACAGCAGGCTGTTGGCAAGACAATCCAATCAAGTATCGAAGATCTTGAAGCACTCATAGCAGACTTGGAAAGTAATGGATTAATTCAAGATGACATGGCTGAAAAAATGTATTCAGCACAACTGGTTTTAAATCAGTTAAATTCAAATAATATTCCTGAAGCCGTTTCCAGGTTGAGGGCTGCTGCCATAGGAAGTGCCGGTCGTTCAGGTAATCTGCAAGAAGCAACCAAAGAAATTGATATTATCCTCGGTGAATTAAAAAAGACCGCAAAGGATGTTGGTAATGAGCAAAAAAGAGCCGCTTATGAACAGATGCTCACTCAACTTTTTTCCGACAGCGAAAAATTACAGGAGCAAACTTTGAAGTGGGGTGAGGAACAACTTTTGAGTCCTGACTTGGCAGATCTTAGTAAACAATCCGCTCTTGAAAAACAATCTGAGATAGAATCTCAAATGGACGCATTTAAGGACATGCTCAAAAATGAAATTGCCAAACAAAATGATTTATCAATGAAGCAGGAGTTAGAGGATGTCCTTGATTCATTGGAAGGATTTGAAATGGACCAATCAGCTAATGATCAAACAGAGAGTTCGAATCAGGACTTGCCAGAATTTGATTTAATGCCAGAGCAAGAAGCAAATCCAGAAGGCGAAAATTTTGCTGACCTTCAGAATCCCGACCCAACGAAAATGTTTCAACAAGAGCTTGCTACTAATCAATTTAATCAGACCGAAACAAAGAATTCTTCTCTGCCATTTGACCCAACGAAAAAGGAAGAAGCAACGAATTTGCCAAAAGGAAATGCAAATGCTGGGAATGAAGATACTTCAGCAACGGATCAGGCTAGCAATGAACCAAATGAAACTGTTTCAAATCAAGAAACCACAGGTGAGAATAATTTAAAAAATGAAGGTCGTTTAGAAAAAGCTTCGAATACAAAAAATAATGAGAAGGTTGAAAATACTCAGGAATCAGAGTCCAAAAACGAAGAAATGGTTAAGAAAAATAAACAGAACCCAAAAGATATCTCAGCGGAAAAAGCCTTGGAAAAGAGTGCAGATGCTATGGCTTCCAATGATCCAAGCTCTGCGTTGGAGGCTCAGGAAGATTTTCAGGAACGAATTCAACAAGCACTTCAGGCAATGGGTTCAATGATGGCTCAGAACACTCAGGAGCCAATCAATGAAGAGAATGTTAGCAATGCAAATATGAGCCTTTCGCCCTCAGCTTTAGGTGCTTTTAGTGAAGCTGCCATGAGTTTGAATGAAGATGATTTATTAGATGAGATGTCCTTCGGTAATCAGTCTGGTGGAAGTGAAATTGGAGATGCTGATTTGGAAGCATTACTTAGCGGAGAAAGTGAAGAAGAGTTGGGGGGCGCTGGAGATGGAAGTGGACAGGGAGAGGAATCACAGAATGATGAAAATTCTCTAGCTTCAACCAATTCTTCGCAATCCGGGAAATCTTCTTCAGGCCAAAACGCAGATCAGCAGAAAACAAATCAGAACAATAAGAATAATCAGAATCAGCCGGGACAACAAATGGCTCAATCTTCAGGAGGAAAGCCTTCGACTCCGAGCGGTGCATCGTCAAGCCCTTTTGCTCCGCCAATGATGTCACCTGGTAACGGGCCCTCCGGTGATGGGAGTGGAATGTCCACTGCCAGTTTTGACAAACCCCATGGAACTCATTACGAAACAACTCAGATTAAGAGTGGAGGCGGACCCGTTAGCGGAAACTATTCTAAGACATTACAGTCGAAGCGTAATCTTGCCGAGGTTGCAAGACAGGCAATTACTCAGGATTATCAAAGGCGATTACCTGTGGAATATCGCCTTATGACTGCAGAGTATTTTGAACTTCTTGGTTCATTGGAGGAATAATCACTAAAAGATATTTTGTGATGAGCATAGTAAAAAGTTTAAAGACCGGGCTTTCCATCTGTATTTTCCTTGCGGTGGCTTGCCCCTTGTTGAGTGCCGAGAGCCAACGAGTTACTTCTATTGAGTTGACCCCGCATGCAAGACGTGCAATCGACCGTGCATTAAATTATTTGGCAAGTGAACAGAAGCCTGATGGAAGTTGGGGAAAGGAGCGCTATTGGGTCGCAAATACGGCACTTTCAACTCTTGCTTTTATGGTGCAGGGACATGTGCCCGGGCAGGGCCGGTATGGGCAAAATCTGGAAAGAGGAATTTCATATCTTGTAAGTCAGGCAGGTAAGAGGTCAGATGGATATATTGTGGATTCTTCAAGTGGAACTTTTTATCAACATGCGTTGGCGGTGATGGCTTTGGCGGAAGCTTGGGGGCAGTCAAAAAATGTGCAAGTTGGACCTGCAGTGCGAGCCGGTACAAGCGTAATCTTAAAAAGTCAGAATAAAGAGGGCGGTTGGGGATACAATCCCAACCCGAAACAGTCAGGTGATCTATCCATTACTATTATGGGGATCGAAGCCCTTGTTTCCGCAAAAGAGGCTGGAGTTTTGGTTCCAGATAATTCATTGGAGAGAGCAAAGGCTTTTATTTATGCCTGCCAGAGCAAGGAGACCGGAGCCTTCTGGTACAAGCCGAACCGCACGGATGAGACCAATGCCTATCGTATGGGAGCCGGACTTCTGGGTTTGCAACTTGCGGGTGACCTGAGTTCCGAATCCCTTGATAAGGGCTGGAAGTTTCTAATGGGTGAGGGCGTGGATAACGGCTGGGCCTTTAAGGAAAGAAGAGACTGGCTGGATCAATTCTATTGTGTTCAAGCCTGCTACCAACCCGGAGACCGCTACATCAGGTTTTGGTATCCCCAAGCCGCGGAGAAAATTATAAGCCGTCAGGAGGCCAGCGGTAAAATAGGGGGAGACGGCGACATGCCACATGGAGGGACAGCAGTGGCCACCCTTGTTCTTGGTGTGCCTTACCGATTTTTGCCAATTTTTCAGCGATGATTTCAATTTTAGAAAGATGTCTTTTGGTTAAACGATTCCGTTCGATGGTAATATTAGTCAGAAATACATGGATATCTTTAATCCCTTTTTTGTTTTTGGATGCAGTTGAGGAGATAAAGCCATCGTTCGATTCAAATGCTGACTTGCAATATAAAGAGATCAGAAAATGGACCGATGTGAAGGGCAGAACGATTGAGGCTGCATTCATAGATATCGATGGTTCAAATCTTTATCTGGAATGGAATGGTAAGAAGGCCACCCTGCCATTAAGCATGTTTAGTGAGAACTCTCTTAAACTCGCTAAAGAATTGAAGAATCTTTCACCCATAGTGAATCTCAAGTACGAACTGTTTCACGGGGATTGGAACAAGTTGCCGAATTGGGATGAACTTGAGGCCAACCAATCTGGCATCATCGAAGATGGCTCCGTCACCATATCCAGAGCAAAGAGGGAAGATGGGTTCGGATTATCCTTTACCGCCGCTCTCGAGATCGAAAAGAGTGGATCCTATGAGTTCTTTCTTACTTCCGACGATGGTTCAGACTTAAGAATAAATGATCAGCTGGTAGTCAACAATGATGGGCTACACGGAAACAAGAGAGTCTCGGGAAAGATAAAACTAGAAGCCGGAAATCATACCATCAAGGTGGGTTACTTTAACAAAAATGACAAAGGATCCCTTTATGTTGGATGGAAAGGACCCGGATTCAAAGAAACTTCCCTTTCGATGATCCCTTACAAGGTCTCTATCCGTCCAGCAAATAAAGAGTTAATTTTTGATGGCTTGGCGGAAGATTGGGTACTTTTGCATGAAGCGCCTAAGTTGGTTAACCAAAACAATGCAGTCCTGCAATTGTCTCACGACCAAAAGCATTTATTGCTCCTGATCATAATTCCAAATCTTTCTCACCAGCCATTACCCGCCGAAAAATTGCAAATACAATTCTTTTGGGATGCAAACGGAAATAAGAATGTCGAGTATCCATCATGGGAATTAGGGGTAAATAAGCATGGAAAAATCGAAAGCCACAGTTCCTCTGAGATCATTGCTTCTTTCAGGCATGATCTTCTTGCTCAGAAAACTTTTTTTGAGTGTGTCGTCCCACTCGATGAAGTTCCTGAAAATCCTGAAAATCTTTCTTTATCCGTTACCTACTTGGACAGTGATTCGAGCGATGGAACTTCCCCATTATCTTTCAAATGGCAGAATGTTCCATTACGCATAAAGGAATACACTGCTGACCAGGAATCTGCAGGAACAGTCTTGGATGAAACCGATTTTGACAAACTGACAACCGAAAAGGCCCGACACTTAATTTCCAATGTCATTCCTGTTGTCGGGAACACGGCCAGTGGTTTCAGGGCCTTTTCGAGAAGCTTAAGCCGGGCCGATTTTTCTCCGTTGGAAAGGACTAAGGCAATCGTTCAATTTATGCACAGACATCCTGAAAACCCCAATATGAGAAATTTGGTTCTTACGCTTTTTCGATCCCGGTTGGGTCAGATGGGTTGGGAGAAGAGTTTTAATGTAGTCAAGGCTGTCAGCCGATCGGCGAAAATTCCCCGATCTGCGGTGTACGATGGGTTGCGTGGTCATTATTGGGATAGTCCAAAGATAGCCGTGAAAGATTGGCACGTAATCGGACCCTTTCCTTTTGATGAGATCGAGACACAAGGGATGAAACTCCCGGACAAGCTCAGTAAAATCACATTGCGGGAAAATTACTCGATCAATGGGGAAACCTTGGGCTGGAAAAAAGTTCAAGCCACCGATAAACACTTTTCGGATCTCCGAAAATCCCTTGATTCCCAAAGGCATGGTAAAGCCTATGCCGTAACTTGGGTAAACTCGGTGGAAGCTCAAAATGCGGCTTTGGAAATCGATAGCACAAGTCCAT
>Ga0163109_10002278_pt1 | contig 15066 bp, 14 predicted proteins | sample CRUFie1St13metaG_FD_108704 | JGI IMG/M metagenome (GOLD analysis project Ga0163109, IMG submission 108704) | Marine microbial communities from the Costa Rica Dome - CRUD Field 142mm St13 metaG | ecosystem: Environmental > Aquatic > Marine > Oceanic > Photic zone | place: Costa Rica: the Eastern... | reverse complement strand
TTGAGAAAAATCCTGAGAAATACGAAAAGATGAATTCTTATTCAAAAAAGAATGCGGAGTCTATTCGTAACAGAGAGCAGAAAAACAATATTAAACAAAAACATTAAGCCATGAAAAAGAACTTTATATTAAGTATAGGGTTGTTTGTATTGGCTTTTGGTTTTACTTTTAATACCAATGCTCAATGTCCAAACGACAACATCCCATTTTATTTTTGGGATTTAACAGATGAAGGAGAAACCGAGTCCACCACATGTATTTTCGGTGGAGAATATGCTTCCCTTAACGTAATTGAAGGTGCCACTTACGAGGTTTCAACATGCGGAACTAGTTTTGACACCCAAGTTACAGTTTACGATGCATTTTCGGGTGCGGTAGTAGGCTATAATGATGATGCATGTGGATTACAATCTACCGTATCTTTTACTGCAGCATCAACAGGAACGGTGAACATACTTGTAGACAAATACAATTGTCAAGATGAGTATTCATGCGCTGAGTTGTCAGCTGTTCTACTCTCCTTACCAGGGGGACCTCAACCTTGTGATAATCCTCAAGAATTGGCATGTGGTTCTCCACTTTCCTTTGTTCTTGCTGACGGTTCTGGTTCATATAGCCCTGTTGATGGACCATGGGGAACTCCAGGACAAGAAGCCGTATTTTCTTTCACGCCAGATGAAAATGGTTCCTATGCCATTTCTGTGACGAATGATGATTACTACGTTGATTTATTCTTTCAAGCAGGTACTTGCGAAGCAGAGGGTTGGACATATGTTGACGATATACTCTCATCAGCTTCCAATACGCTTGACTTAACTGGTGGTGTAACTTACTACTTCTTGCTTGACGACGAGAATACGACTCAAAGTTCAGGTAGTATCGAAGTAATTTGTCCTTCAGAACCAACAAACCCATGTAATGACCTCACTGTGATGACTTGCGGTGAAGAATACAACTGGTCGACCGGTGCAGGTGAGGGAACCCTTAATCCAGAATCAGGCCCGTGGGGAACACCTGGTCAAGAGGTAGTTTTCGCATACACACCTGAGTCAGATGGTTCTTATCTAATTGAGATGACAAATGTGGGGTACTACTCAGATCTTTTTATTGGATTCTCATGCACGAGTACAGAAACAGCTATAGTTGACTTTACGCTCAACATGTTTGATTCTTGGGGAGACGGGTGGAACGGTAATGCAATTACAATTCTCGCTGACGGTGTCCCTGTTCTTGAAAATGCTACAATTACAGACGGATCATCCGGTTCAGAGACTTTTTCTGCACCAGAAGGCGCTGTATTGACTGCAACTTGGACAACTGGTTCATTCACAAGTGAAGTTTCTTTTGAAATTACAAATTCATCAGGCGACGTTGTTGCGGGCGGTGACTTTGGGAACACGGTTGATTACACGATTCCAGATTCAAACGGTGCACCTCAAGCATCATTTACTCTGAATATGCAGGACAGTTGGGGTGATGGATGGAATGGAAGTAGTATCACAATTTTGGCTGATGGTGCTCCTGTTTTGACAGCCACACTTGATGATGGATCATTTGGTTCTGAAACTTTCTCTGCCCCAGAAGGAGCTGTTCTAACAGCAACTTGGGTTGCTGGTTCTTTCACGTCAGAAGTTTCTTTTGAATTAGAAGATGCATCAGGAGCAATTGTTGCCGGTGGAGACTTCGGTAATACTATTGATTATACAATACCAGTTGTTACTGTTGTTGAGGATGACGAGTGGTTTTACATCGATGATGTATTTTCGGCATCCAACATTACAATATAACTAGAAGGTGGTGTTACTTACTACTTCCTTATCGATGACGAGGATACTGCTCCAAGTAATGGAACGCTTACTGTTTCATGTCCATGTATTCCTCCGGCTGGTGGAATTGATGGATCATTCGCTTATGACGGAGATTTCGTAATCTCAGGAACGACGGATGGAGCATGTAACGATTGCGATTTAAGAACTTCTCAAGACAGAATTTATGAGATTTCTGTGCCATGTGCAGGAACATACAACTTTTCTACTTGTGGAGCATCTTGGGATACATATTTGTTGCTAACAACGGCACCATGTGGTGGAGAAACAATCGCTTTTAATGATGACGATTGCGGTTTTCAGTCAACTTTGACTGCATCTTTGGCCGCGGGTACATATTACCTAGCAGTTGAAGGTTTTTCTTCATTCAATTACGGAGATTTCGATTTAACAGTGACAGGAGTATATGACCTTCCGGCGATTAGCGCTATCGATGGTCCTGATGCGGTTTGTGCGGAAACAGAGGCTGAAATTTATACTGTTTCAGGTGCATTTGACTCCTATGAATGGTCAACGTCGTTAGACGCAACTTTGACTGCTGACGCTGGTTCTGCTTCAGTTGATTTTGGAGCAAACTCGGGAACAATTTCTGTTACTGGAACAAATGCATGTGGTACAAACACTGCATCTATTGACGTTACGGTTAACAGTAATCCTACGTTTGAACTTTACAGTGAGGATGCGCTATGTTTTGGCGATGACAATGGAAGTATTGCTATTAATCCTTCTGGAGGTTTAGAACCGTATACTTACACCATTAATGGTGAGTCAGTAGCTGAGCCTACTATTGTAACCGTGAATGCGTCCGACAACTACATTGGATACATGAATGTGTTTGATAACCCTGCAGACCCATGCTGTGGAGGCGGTTACATCTTCGGAAGCCCTTGGGCTCTTCCTGATGTAATGTCTACGTTGGATGCTGGTGCGAATACAATTACACTTCAGCCTAATTTCAACACGTACAACGCCGCTGACCCATTTTGGTCTGATGGTAATGAAGGAGGCAATAAAATCATGGAAGCCAATACCTACCTTGAAAATATAGCCTGGAATGGAAATGATGTAACTTTTAGTGGTACAGTAGTTTCCAATACGCTTGCAGATGGATACACTGCTCAGTTCTTCATAAAAGACATTGACCCGAGTAACGGATTCATAGATGCGATGTTCGGTGAATACGTGATCGACTTACCAGAGAGTGGAGATTTCAGTGTCACTGTAACAGGTGAGGAATTGAATGACCAACATATCCTTCAGGTTGGATTCACGATTACTGGAATGAATGCAAACCCTGTAAACGCTGACGCTTTAGGTAGTGTTGTTGTGACAGGTGCTGCTGTTGACAGTTTATTCACATTTGACGGTTTAAATGCGGGAGATTACACAATTGGAGTCTCTGACAATAACGGTTGTGCCGCAACGGATGAGTTGATCACCATAAACGAGCCAACTGAGCTTACGCTAAATGCAAATGGATGTGGTAGTGTATACGCTGGTGCAGGACCCGATTACGGATGTGCAGCTATAAGCACAACGGTAGCCGGTGGTACACCAGGATATTCTTTTGAATGGTCTAATACTGAAACCACAGAAGGAATTACGGTTTGTCCGACAGATACTACAACATATGTAGCTCATGTAACAGATGCAAATGGTTGTGTTGCCAGTGCAGATTGGACAGTAGATGTAATAGACATTGCGTGCGATGGCGGTCCAAGCGGTCCAACGTGTGACTCACCTCCAGGATGTACAGCGAATGTGAACATGAACAACCAAAGCTGGGTTCCGCAACCATCTAGAGTAGTTTCGAATGGACAAGTACTTTGTATTAACGGTTCAGGAACATACTTTGGAACAATTCATGTATTGAATGGTGGTCACCTAATTGTTTGTGGAAATGTAAATATTTACGGTTCTGTAACAATTCAAAATGGTGGTAACTACTGGCACGGTCAAAACACAGGATTCACTGGCTCTCTATCCGTTTATGGTAACGAGCACATTGGAACATTCTGTGGTGGTGATGGATCTAGCTCTAGTTCATCATCAAGCACAGTTTCTTGTGAATTGTCTGAATACTCGTCTTTAGGTTCCTCGAGCTCTAGCTCAAGTGCTGCTCAGGCACCTCCAGGATGTACACAGTATGTGAATTTAAATAACACAAACTGGGTGCCTCAACCATCAGTTGTCGTTTCAAGTGGACAAGTGCTTTGCATTAAAGGTTCAGGAACGTATTATGGAACGATCCACGTATTGAGTGGCGGACATGTTGTAGTTTGTGGAGGTGTATCAATATACGGTTCCGTAACCATCGGTGTAGGTGGTCACTACTGGCATAGTCCAAGTACTGGATTTACTGGTTCTCTTGCAGTATATGGAAGTGAGCATGTAGGTACATCGTACTGTGGTAATAACTGCACGACATACCCTAGTTTAAGTGGATCAGTACAGATGTGCCTTGATGGTACGACTTACTGTGTCGATGTAGACGAGGTAGAGGACAGATTAACATGTGGATACACGCTTGGAAGCTGTGATGATCAGCTACCCGAGGCATGCAACAACTCAACTGCAACAGAAGAGCCTGTATCATGTGTTTGCGATGGTAAAATCGAATCAATGACGATAAGATGGGTTGGACCTTCTTTCTCTAGCGCGAATGTTCACGCTAAGAAAAACTGCAACATCCTATTGGCGGCATTGACTGACTTAATGACTGGTGACGAGTTCACTATAAACGCATCAGATGCGGGTCTAGCATACTTGAGAAAAAATACTTTCTTTGAGTGGGCTGGTGTAGGCAACTACAAAATCCCAACAAACTGCTGTAATAACCCAGTAGGTCAGAATTTCTTCCCATTTGAAGTTATCGGATGGACAGATACTGAAGGTAACAGTTGTAGTGTTAATTCACAAGCAGTTACTGAAGCTGGAGAGATTGACGATAAAGATGTAGTTACTGGATTTGATGGAGCGATGATTAAGCAATATCCAAACCCAGCAAGTAACAATGCAACTTTTGAATTCTCTGTACCAACAGATCAGGATGTTAGTGTAAACATTTTGAATATCAACGGTCAGCTAGTCGGTACAATTTATAACGGAAGCGTAAGAGCTAACGAGGTAAATAAATTGGACTACAGTCTAGTGACACTTCAAAGTGGTATTTACTATGTGCATCTTAACACACCTACAGGTGTCTTGAAGAAAAAGTTTGTTGTGCTTAAATAACAACTAACTTAAGTGTTGAAAGCCCCCCCGCTTTGCAGGGGGGCTTTTTTATTACCTTTAATTTTTAAAGACTGAAAAAATAAATAAAAATGATACGCTTGTATTGCTTGACCCTCTTTTTCTACATAATCTTCCATTTCCATTTGAATAGCCAAACGATAATTATAAACGAAGTTTTGGCCGCCAATACAAATTTAAATTACGATGGTTTTGGAGAACAGGACGATTGGATTGAGTTTTATAACATTTCTGAAGATACGATACAAATGAGTGGCATGTTCATAACCAACGACTCTTTGAATCCTACAAAGCACCAAATCGGCTATAAGAGTGAATCTTGGACAAAAATAAATCCAAAATCATATGCCCTATATTGGCTAGATAACGACCCAGAGCAAGGTCAACGTCACATCTCATTCACAATTAAAAAAAAGGGAGGATACCTATCTATTTATGACCGAGATACAAACCTTGTTGACCACATGACATTTGGAGAGCAAACTGATAACATTTCATTTGGTAAAATAAATCCAGAGTCTAACGAGCTTGGATTCTTTAACGAACCTACCCCAAATAAGAAAAATAAAAATGGACAAAAAGTAAATATGACGCCCAATAAGGTGAAATTCAGCCTCAGTTCGGGCTTCTACCAAGGCCCTCAAACCATTGAGCTTTCGGCAAATGAAAACACCCCTATTTATTACAGTCTCGACGGCTCAGAACCAACAAAAATCAGTACCCTTTATACCAAGCCCATCAAAATAAATTCAAACACAGTTTTACGTGCTAGAATAATATCGGATGGATATAGGCCTGACTTGATTACAAATGCATCATATTTTATCAATGAAAAAAGTGAGCTTTCTGTAGTCTCACTTATCATTAGCCCTGACGACTTATGGAATAAACGAAAAGGTATTTATAGCAATTTTGAAAATCGAGAAATTGAAGCCCCTGCCCATGTTGAATATTTCGACACTACAAATACGGGCATACTCAAGCTAGCCATTTCAAAATCGGCAACAACGAGAATCGCTGGAAAAACTAGTCGAAGACAACCAAAAAAATCATTTTCATTTTTTGCAACAAATGAAGACGGCCTAGGACAACGATTCAATTATCCTATATTTCGAGATAAGGAGATAGAGGATTTTGGCGGACTTTGGGTGCGCGCCGATGCAACTTCTGGAAGAAACGTATCAGAGCTATGGGTTGGGGAACGATTTAAAAATGAGCTACTATATGAGGTAAATAGACAAATGAATGGACAAGTTGATATGCAAGCCTATGAACCTGTTTCAGTTTTTCTAAATGGACAATATTGGGGGCTATACAATCTCATGGAAAGAAAAGGAAAAGACTTTATTTTTAACAACCATGGAGAGACGGAAGTCGATATCTTGACCTCGAGTGATGCAAAAGCAGTATCTGGGAATATTAGTGAATATGACCAAATGATTTTTTATATCGCCCAAAACGATATTACCCAAAACTCCATTTACCAGGAAATATTAAACCAAATACATGTTGACAGCTATATTGACTACTGGGTGAATGAAACATATTGTGGGGCCAGAGACATATCTGTAAACATCCGCTACTGGAAATCAAAATCTCCGGATGCAAAGTGGAGATGGATTAGCTATGATCAAGATTCTTGGTATACAGCTCAAGAGGAATCACTAAACTACTACCTTGATAAAGGAAAGGTTTTCCTTTTTGAAAGATTAATGAAAAATCAAACATTTAGGGAAGACTGGATTAATAGAATGTGTGATTACCTCAATAAGGGTTTCAAAGCTCAAAATGTCATTTCACTGGTTGATAAAATAACTGAAAGAATAGCTATTGAGGTAGATAGAGATAGAATAAGATGGCAAGATTCAATGCTTTACATCAAAAAAGGAGAACGCATAAGCTGGATTAAAGATTACGCTGTAAAAAGACCAGAATTTATTCGAAAGCACATCATTGATTATTTTAAACTTGATCATGGAGTATCAGATATTAAGGTCATTCAGAATGTGAGTATGGGGCATGTAAGGATAAATTCAATAGACATTCATGAATCCTTATGGACCGGAAAATATATTGAAGATATTCCTATTAATATTGAGGCAATTCCCAATAAGGGATATGCTTTTGATAGATGGAAAGGCAAAAGTCTCCCAAAAGAACGAAGCATTAGAGTGAAAACAAAAAAGAACAAAAAGTTCATCCCAATATTTAAAAAAATATAGTGATTTCATTCTGACTGTCTCAAATTTTTATCTACCCTTCCTCCTTTTGTGGCGCCTGAGTTTTCGATCACTTTTACGTAATAATTTTCGATTTTCCCTACTTTGATTTTTTCGGTGTTTCTTGAATTTATACTCAAAATATTTCTTTTTCGAACGCTCGTTTTTTCGTTCCTGGCGTAATATTTTTTTAGTCAATTTAGGATTCATTTGAGCAGAAGTATTGGTATTCTGGGCACATCTAAGGCAAATTGAACTTAGAAAAATAACAAGCGGTATCGAAAAAACTCTCCTCAAGTTTGGGTATCTTTGAATAATGAAATTACATATCTTAATCGTAATCTCCTTATTTTTAATCAGTGTTTCCTGCGGAAAGCAAAACAGACACCCTGTCCCTTACGTTCCTTTTAATCAAAGTATTGATCTCAATCTACCAAGCTATTATGCGCTTTCAGGAGTTGGTGGTTTTGCCTATGTAATTGGAGGTTCACGGGGAATTATTGTCTACAGAAGATCGATTGATGAATTTATCGCTTTTGACCGACACTCACCTGCTGATCCAAATGCAGAATGCGAAGAACCACTTTACCCGGATGCCGATAATTTTTTAATTCTTAAAGACTCTTGCAGCGGTGCGACATTTTCGCTGTATGACGGTAGCCCAATTTCAGGTTCACAATACGGTTTAATGCAATATGCATGTAATTTCAATGGAAATAATATTGTCACCATTTACAATTAAACAATGGAGCCAAAAAATATCAGAGTCCACATAATCGATAGAGAGGACAAGGAACATATTCTTGAAGGACCTACGGATATGAGCATGAACATCATGGAACTCTGTAAAGCATATGACCTTCCAGTTTTGGGAGAATGTGGCGGTATGGCGATGTGTGCAACATGTCAATGTTATTTGGAATCAGATACTCCGTTACCTGAGCAAAGTGATGACGAATTAGACATGCTTGACCAAGCATTTTTCGTAAAAAATGAGAGCCGTCTTGGTTGTCAAATACAATTGAGTGAGTCGATTGATGGCATTGTACTGAGACTTGCTCCCGAGGCCTAATATTATTTTAAAATATCTCGGAACGCAATCTTGAATTTTTCAATTTTTGGACGAACTACCGCTTGACAATACATGTTGTTCGGATTATTCTTCAAATAATCTTTGTGGTAACTTTCGGCAGCATAAAATCTTTCAAAAGGAGAAATTTCAGTAACGATTGGCTTTTCCCATACATTTTGCTCAGTTAAACTCGCTTTGAACATTCTTGCCAGTTCGGCTTGCCTTTCACTGTGATAAAACACCACACTCCTGTAATGCGTCCCTATGTCATTTCCTTGTCTGTTGAGTTGAGTGGGGTCATGAATGAACCAAAATACTCGCAATAACTCTTGGAAAGAAACAACCTCCTCATCAAAGGTAATTTGCGCTACTTCGGCATGTCCTGTGGCACCAGAACAGACCTGCTCATAGCTAGGGTTTTCTCGTTTTCCACCACTAAAGCCTGGTAAAACCTCAAGCACCCCGTTGAGCTCATTAAAACAAGCTTCGGTGCACCAAAAACAGCCTGCACCAAAAGTGGCTAAGGAAAGTTTACTCATCGGTTTTAGGTATAAATTTTAAGGATGCCGAATTTACGCAATATCTCAGTCCTGTAGGCTGCGGACCATCATTAAATAAGTGACCGAGATGTGCTTCACAATCTGCACACTGTATTTCAATCCTTTTCATCCCAAAACTAAAATCATCTACTTTTTTTACTTTTCCTTTACTCAAGACATCATAATAGCTTGGCCATCCAGAACCAGAGCGATATTTTTCTTGACTTGAAAAAAGTGGATTATCGCACGCTACACAGGTATATATACCTTCTTCTTTGTGGTCCCAGAACTCACCCGTAAACGGCCTTTCGGTACCACCATCTTTTACAATGCGGCAAACGTTTTCAGGAAGTATTCGACCATTAAACGAATTCGTCTCCGTGGTATTTTGAGCTTCACAAGAGATAACAATCATGAGAAATAAATAAAAAAAGGAATGTTTCATAAACCTTAAACAAAGAACTAAAATAGATGTTCTCTTTGCAATATTACTTTACATTTACGCAATGAATTTAAAATACGGGAAAAACTTTTGGCTGCTGACCTTTTCCATGTTTTGTTTCATGACGAGTTTTAATTTGATTCTACCAGAACTGAATGATTTTATTTCTAGTCTCGGTGGCGAAGACAAAAAAGGGCTCGTTATAACTTTATTTACGATATCTGCGGCGATTTCTAGACCTTTTTCAGGAAAGTTAACAGATACAATTGGGCGCAAAAAAGTAATTTATTTGGGTATTTTATTCTCGATAATCGTCTCCTGGTGCTATCCTTTCTCATTTTCTGTTCTTTTTTTCTTGGCACTAAGATTTTTACATGGCTTTAGTGCAGGATTTACACCTACCGGATCAACTGCTTTGCTTACAGATATAATTCCAGTAAATGAAAGAGGACGTGCAATGGGAATATGGGGAACATTTATTTCGCTGGGATTTGGCGTTGGACAATTTTCTGGTTCATGGATTGGAATCAATTTTGGAATGGATGCACTTTTTATCATTTCGGGAGGAACATCATTACTTTCGGGTTTATTTTTATTAAAAGTTGAAGAAACGCTTGAAAGTCCTCAAAAATTTGATGGTAGTCAGCTTAAAGTAAATTGGAATGATGTAATAGAGCCTTCTGTTATTCCAGCGGCAGTGGTAATGCTTTTAACAACTGCTTGTACGGGTATGATTTTCGTTCTTACTCCCGAAATATCGGGTTTTTTAGGTATTGAAAACAAAGGTTTTTTCTTTGGTTTTTATGTACTTTCTACAATACTAGTTAGGTTATTTGCCTCTTCACTCTCAGATAAAATTGGCAGACGCGAAACAATGATTATTGGAGTTTGCATGTTGTTTTTATCTATGGTCCTTCTGGCGCGCGTCGATTCATACAACTCATATGTTTTGGCAGCTGTTGTATTTGGCTTGGCAACAGGAGTGTCTAGCCCTACTCTATTTGCTTGGACAGCCGATTTATCGCACATCTCGAGACGCGGCGTGGGCGCTGGTACTATATTTATCGCTTTGGAGGTAGGCATTATGATTGGTTCACTATCCACCTTAGTTACTTATGACAACACCGTAGATTCAATTTCAGATGTTTTTATGTGGGGAATGATCATGAGTATTATGGCGCTTTTCTACTTGATTTGGCACAAGATAAATCGCCAGTCTGCATTTTAATCATTCAAATACCTACGAATTAGATAATGCCCCAAATAAATAAAAGGCGTTAAAAGAATGGCAATGATAATTTTCAAAATGTAATTTGTTGGTGCTATTCGCATGAATTCCGCAAAAGATAACGAACCTGGAAGAACAAAGCCAATATACAAAACAATACAAGAATCGATTAACTGTGAGAACAAAGTGCTTCCAGTACTTCGAAGCCAAATATAACGATCTCCAGTCTTGGACTTAATCCATGAAAATAATGAGGCGTCAAGCAATTGAGAGACGAGGAAAGCACAAATACTTCCAATGATAACCATTTGCGCCTGCCCAAAAACCTTTCTATAAGCAATATCATCAGAAAGATTTGAACCTGGAATATTTACAGCAGGTATTTCAATTGACAAACCCACAATCAAGAAACAATAAGCGATTAAAATAGCAGTAATCCAACTCAATTTCCGAACAGCTTTATATCCATAAAATTCATTTAACAAATCGGTAAGTAAGAAAACAACAGGCCAAGGAAGTATACCCACAATCGTAACAAAAGGTCCAAATTCACTACCTAAAAAATTGAATTTTATTGGAATTTCAATAAGCTTATTACTGATGAGCTCGGCGGTAACGGCATTCGTGATAAATAAACCAGCTAAAAATACGAATAGCCATTGTTTTCTACCTAAGACAACCTTACTCATGGCAATAAATATTTAAAAACCGACATAATCGAGACGTTTAGACTTGATGTAACGAGGCACATAGTAGCTGTGGTTATTAAAGGTGTCTATGCGAATACCGGTCCGCGCTGCATGAATAAATTGTATAATTCCATCCTTTGTGTCTACAACCAGTGCAACGTGGCCAACGACCTTGGTATTTAAATTACGTCCTTTGAAAAACATTAAATCACCAGGTTGTAAATTTTTTAAAGTAACTGTTGTTCCGAGCTCTGCCAATCCATAGCTTGTTCTTGTCAGTCTAAATCCAAAACCTCTGAAAACATAATTGATAAATCCCGAACAGTCAAAACCGGATGGAGACATTCCTCCCCAAACATATGGCACACCCATGAACTGCTTTGCGTATTTAATAATGGCATCAGACTTTTGCTCTATAATTGCATCAATACCTTTAGAAGAAATAGCTGATGAGTCGTTTATTAGGTCCTCAGACTGGGCTATCATCTGTTTAAAAGAAACAATCAGAAATAGAAATAAAATTATATTTTTAGACAAAAAAAAGCGCATTGAGAATGCAAAATTATAACTATTTTCGGTAATAATTTAATTACAGTCGTGCCAGTTATTGATACACAACATCTTACCAAATTATATTACAGCATTGGAGAACTTGCAGAAATGCTCGATGTAAATGCTTCACTTTTGAGATTTTGGGAAAAAGAATTTAAGCTGAAAGTCTCGAAAAGGAATAAAAAAGGAAATCGTTTGTACTCTGTAAAGGAAATTGAAGAAATTAATAAAATCTATGCCTTGGTTAAGGTCCAGTTGTTCACATTGGATGGAGCAAAAAAAGTAATGAAATCTAAAGACAAAAGCCTCATTTTTGACACCAAACACAGCGTGGCCTCTAAATTGGAAAATATCAAAACTAAATTACTGAACCTAAAAGAATAAGCTAAAGCATTCTTTGAGCATCCACATTGCCGAGTTCACATCGATCCTTGAATAAACGATATCTGTTTTTGGAAATAATATTGTAAACAAGGTCTCTTAAAGTCCTCGGGATTAGCCAAAATACCATAAGCACACTGAAATACCACTTCAAATAAGGAATCAAATGCAGCGCTGCACTTGAACGATGATACATCGAACCTTTTTTAAATAAATAGAAGGTTTTCATATCAACATCATAAATCCCCTTTTTTGGCAAAAAGGACCTAGCATGTTCCCCCTGAAGCGCAGAGAAAAAAAGTTGTTTATTTCTCTCTTGCTTTAAAATAAAGCGAACTACTCTAGAGCATAAAGGGCAAGCTGCGTCGTAAAATATTATATCTTTCATAGTAGCTGCCTTAAATTATCTTTGAAGTAGTTCGCCGCGAAAAGCATTCGCGAGCCATACCATGAAAACATCTCACCATCTACAAGAGTAATTTTCGAACTTGGAAAGAGAGACTGATATTTTTCCTTGTGCTTTTCCTCAAACGGATAAGGCTCCGAACTCAAAAAGACGTAGTTGGGTTGGCAATCACCCAGAGCCTCGAGCTCGGGATATCGATTTATCTGTGCCATATTGTTGAAACCTAACTTTTCAATCATGCTGCCTATAAAAGTACTCTGACCCGCAACATATGATGGCTTATTCCAAATAAAATACAGAACCGAAAGGTTTTGACCTAAATTTTTGAGTGGATTATATACTTGCTCTAGATTCTTAACCAATTCATTACAGACCTCTTCTTTGGACAAAACAACCCCTAATTTCATGATCATATCAATACCATCGTCAAAACTGTTAACATCACTCATCCAAATGGGAGCAACATTCTCTAATGCCAAAATATCTTCCTTTGTGTTTTCTTCCTTGTTTCCTATTATAAGATCAGGTTTGAGCGCAATGATCTTATCGATATTTACGCGTTTTGTACCTCCTATTTTCTCTTTGTTTTCGAACCATGCCTTAGGGTGAATACAAAATCTGGTTATTCCAACTACCTCCTCTTCAAGAGACAAATAATGCAAAAAGTCAGTTAGTGATGGAACCAAAGAGATGATCCGCTTCGGCTTCTTTTTTAAAAAAACCTCACGATTTAATTGATCAATAAATGATTGCGTATTCATTCTATGACATAGCGGATATTATATCATATCTCGTTACGATATGCATAGACCCTGAGTCAGACTCAACAAGCACTGCAGGCGTTTTTTTATTAATTAACTTACAAATTTCATCTACATGCGCTGAGCTTTTTACAATCGGGAAAGCTGCTCCCATAATGGATGAAATCGGTGCATCTTTTAACTCGGGCTCATCAACTAAGGTTTGGTATATTACACTATCATCAACTGAACCCACAAATTGGTTATCCTTTATCACCGGAATTTGAGAAATACCAAACTTTCGCATTTTGGCAATTGCGTGAGAAACAAGTTCCTCGGCAAAAACTGAAACCAAAGGTTTGTCCTCGTGCTTTTTAACCAAATCTTTGGCTGTAAGAATTTCTTCCTCTAAAAAACCTCTTTCACGCATCCAATCATCGTTATACATTTTACCAACATATCTACTTCCTGAGTCATGCAATAGGACAACTACAACATCGTCTTTAGAAAAATTTTCTTTTAACTGTATGAGCCCTTTTACAGCTGCTCCACAAGAATTACCTGCAAATATTCCCTCCTCGCGAGCCATTTTTCTCGTATACACCGCAGCGTCCTTATCAGTAACCTTTTCAAATCCATCAATTACACTAAAATCGACATTCTCGGGTAAAATATCTTCACCGATTCCTTCGGTTATATATGAGTAAATTTCATTTTCATCAAATATGCCCGTTTCATGGTATTTTTTAAAAACAGATCCATAGGTATCAATACCCCATATTTTTATATTCGGGTTTTTTTCCTTTAAGTACTTTCCAACTCCTGAAATTGTACCACCAGTTCCAACACCAACGACAAAATGAGTGATTTTACCATCTGTTTGCTCCCAAATTTCCGGACCAGTTTGCTCATAGTGAGCAATGGTATTCGAGGGGTTGTCATATTGATTTACATACCATGAATTGGGAGTTTCTTCTGATATTCTTTTTGACGTGGAATAATATGATCTTGGATCCTTTGGGTCTACATCTGTAGGACAAACAATTACCTCGGCTCCAACAGCACGAAGAATATCAAACTTCTCTTTCGATTGCTTATCGGTAGAAACACAAATCAACTTATACCCCTTTACAATCGCAGCCAAAGCCAAGCCCATTCCGGTATTTCCGGATGTTCCCTCTACAATCGTACCTCCTGGCTTTAAACGGCCATCTGCCTCAGCATCTTCGACCATTTTAACAGCCATTCGATCTTTCACTGAGCTCCCCGGATTAAAAAACTCAACCTTTGCCAAAACCATGGCGTCAACTTCTTTGGTCAACCTATTTAGTCGAACTAGTGGAGTGTTGCCTATGGTTTCGAGGATATTATTTGAAACGTTCATTTATTTTACTTTGTGCAAAGATAATTATAAAGTAGGATTTCGGCTCAGTGATAGGATTCAATTATTACCTCTAATCCTTATCTTAGTGACTTATGAATATTTTTCTTTCAAAGGCAATCGTCTTAACACTTTTTATTGCTACGTTATTTGACTACTCAGCGCAGGAGAGAGAACAATGCGATATTCTACCGACCCCTGTAGTGTACAAAAGAGTGAAAGGTAATTTGTATTTACGAGAAAAAGTACACCTCAATAAAGAAGATTGGCCGACAAACACATTGAATCAATTCGAATCATTATTACAAACCTTTCATAAAATAACAATTCAGGATACGA
>Ga0163109_10002277_pt1 | contig 15066 bp, 12 predicted proteins | sample CRUFie1St13metaG_FD_108704 | JGI IMG/M metagenome (GOLD analysis project Ga0163109, IMG submission 108704) | Marine microbial communities from the Costa Rica Dome - CRUD Field 142mm St13 metaG | ecosystem: Environmental > Aquatic > Marine > Oceanic > Photic zone | place: Costa Rica: the Eastern... | reverse complement strand
TATCTTATAAGAATCAATTAAATCTTCAATAATAAAATCATTTGAAATAAATTTAAAAACTCTAGTATGCATTATGTCATTTTTCTTGTATCCGTCATGAGTAGCTTTGATGAAATTACTTTGTTCTTCTAACTTAACAATTTTTGCTCTATCAGCTACTTTAAAAAAATCCCATATTTCTGAGGAATTTTTTTTATTAACTGATATAGTATTGTGAAACAATGTTGACCTTTCTAACATTCTTATATTATAATCTTCATATGAAGAAATACCTGGATCAACAATAATAGGCTTCGATTCATAAAAATATTCAAAATTGAAAGTATCAGCATGAGCATGACCAGGTATATAACTTGCACCGATTTGACCTATATCAATTAAAATTTCAACTTTACCTTTTAACCATTTTCTATAACCAGACTCATTTAATTTTATCTTATTTATACCAACACCTAATCTTTTTGCATAATATATAATTTCATGATTATCATACATTTGACATTGAGCAGAATCATTTAAAAGTGGAACATAGTTATTTCCATAGGAAATTGCATCTAGCCATCCAATCATACTACTTGCTTTTGAATATAAAAAATCTAAAAGAAAATTGTCTCTATCCCAAAATTTATTTTCAGACATAAGATTTATGCAATCTAGTAATCTAATAGCAAGAGTTTGATGATACATTGTACTCAATTCAAAATGAGCTCCATCAGGAAGAATTTGTTCTCTAAGTTCTGAAAGTAATATTTTTCTTGAACGAAAATATAATTTTTTGCTTTTCAAATAATACGAACAAAATAATAATGAAAAGGAATTCTCTAAAATATGATTTCCCATTAAATGATATTCAATATTATTATATAAATATTCTGAATCACTTGCTATATTATCATTTATAAATGAATCATTAATATTATTTTTTGATAAAAACTTAATCCAATTCATTAACCTTAAAGACGTTGGATATGGTTCTATATTTTTTTTATTCTCATTGTAAAAATGAATATAGTCATTAATTAAAGTTAAGCCTTGTTTTTTGTCTACAGAATCTAGATAATTAAAATAATTCAGATTATAATTCCATAATTTTCCATAATCTAAAAAATTCCAATTAATCTTATTAAATTTCTTAGTTCGATTTAAAAAAGTAAAAGAATTATTTGAAAATGAGAGATTACTATGAATCAAAAATTGATTAAATTTTAAAGTTTGTACTGAATTAATCGATCTATTAAAATTTTGAAATGTTTTACACTTAAAAGAGTAATAAACTCTAAAGAATATTTGCTTAAACTTTAAATACTTTATTGTATTAATAAATAAATTAATTTTATTGATTTTCATTTAATATTTTTTTTATATCAGATAGATTCCAAATAAGCATACAATTTGAAAAATATTTGATAGATCTTCCATATCCAATTACTTTTGTTAAATCTTCACCTGCACAGAATTCTATTTCAGGATATCTTAAATATTTTTGAAGAAAACTTGGTAAAATACTCTTCTTGAAAAAAGAGATTTTTTCCCAATTTTTACAATCTAAGCTAGCATAAATATAAACATTATTTGTATTGTTTATTTTACTTGGTTCAGGTACAGTTGAAAGAAAGTATAAATCGTTTACTTTAGTTAAATTAAAAACACTATTTTCTAGAGCAAAAATTTTTTCCATTTTTTCTTTTTCAAAACAGTACTTATAGATAAAATTCTTCTGGATAGGACTATCCATTGGGATAATTAAATCATTTTTATTAATAAAAATATCAACAGCTCTACTACATTGACCTTTATCTACAATTTTTTCTAAAGTTTTGAAATTATCTGATGTAAACCATAAACCTGATTCATTATTTGAATCTCCGGTAAGAACCCAAATACCTTTTCTATATTTATCATATTTTAAATTGTGAATATGCCTAATTGTTCCGGGAGCAAATCTATAAATATCGAACCATTCTGTACCGTTTTCAGAACAAAAAATTTTGACCTCTCCCCTTTTTTCATTTGAAAAATATTCCCCAAAGTAAATTTTATTGTTCGGACAAATTAAAAGATTCAAAGGCCTACTTCCCTTAAAATTTGAAAAAACAGTTACCATTTTTGTTTTTCCCTTTGGTTTAAATATAATTTTATTTTTGTGTATTCCAATTAAACCATTATTGTATGGCTTTATAGACCTAAAACCATATCGGAAGGTTTTAGCTAAAAAATGGATTCTACTCAAAAATTGTTTGATGAGATTATCTTCATGATAAGCAACTAAATTATGTTTAAGATTTTCAAGTAATTCAGATTCAAAAATATAATTCCCTTTTGAAAATATTAATTTACCTGAATTAAAAAAAAGTGGTTTTAAACCTTTTTGAATTTTTGGTTTAATTAACATTTTAATTTTAATCTATATAATATATTTAGTAAAAATAAAAAGGGTTGAATTATTAAAACAAATAACATCTTAAAAGATAAAAACTTAATTTCATTTTTATAATTAAATTTTTTAATATGAAAAAAACAAATTGATTCAATAATAAAAATTTGAAAATTTGTTAAGCCGAGTTTCCATTTGTTAAAATTATTTTTTTTTATGGGCAGAAATGTTTCTTTTTTCCATTCTAATTCATCTTCCGAAACTAGCTGCTTTGATGAATCTTTAAAATCTAACATACTTTTTTCAAAATCAAGATTTAAAAATTTTATAATTCTTGATAATTCATAATCAGGATTTTTAATTAAGTTTTCATATAAAACTTCAATATAGTTTTTTTTGTATTTATTTCTACCAGATTTTATACCCAATGATAATTGCATATAATAAATTATTGCATGAAAATAAAACGGATACTTCTGAGACCATTTAGCTTTGGTTCTTGATAATACAACATCTCTTGGGTCTCGAATTATATGAATAATTTTAGAATTTGGGAAAAAATGATGTAATCTATTAATTTTTTCAATTAATTTTGGATCTTTATCTCCAATATTACTTTTATTTTGATTAATTAATTTTGTTTCAAGAATATATTGATAAATATCATACATTGTATTATTGATTTGAAGAGCCTCATCTAAATCAATTTTTAATCTTTTAAGTCTTTTATCACTTTTAAACTGGTTAGTTATTTTTTTATAATTAGATTTTGTGATTTTAAAATTTTTTTTTAAAACATAACTTCTTAAAAACTTTGTTTCTGGTAAAAAACAGATTTTTGAATGTGAATTAAGAATACTTTGCAACAAACTAGTTCCTGACCTACCTACGCCTAAAATAAAAATCATAAAATATCCTTAATAAAATTTCTAATAATTTTATCTTGATCATATTTATATAAATCTTTTTTAATATTTAAAGTCAATTTATTTAAAACATCATCATCAATTTTCAGCATTATTTTTTTAAACTCATCATATTTTGTACCAAAGAAAATTGCAGAATGTTCTACCATTTCCATCAAACTTGGTAAATTACTTAGAACTAAAGGGGTTCCTTGATTCATACTTTCTAAAACAACACTTGGGTATCCCTCTTTAAAAGAAGGCAAAAGTGTAAAATCATAATTTTTATATATTTTAGAAACTTCTTCAATTGACACAAGACCTTTATAAGATTTTTTCCAAATCTTTTTATACCTTTCTTCTAGTATAAATTTATCATTATTGCCATAAAAATCGCATGAAAATTGTGGAAATTCCAATAAAAATCGTAAAATTAAATTTATTCCCTTTTCAGATAAAATATTTCCGACAAAAATAAATTTTCTTGAATATTTTTTTTTATTTTTTTTATGGTCATCAGCAATTTTAATAAAATTAGGGAGGTGATAAATATTTCTATTTATTTTTTTAAAAAAATTATAATTATCTAAAGTTTCGAAAGTGAGTATTATTTCCAATTTGAATAAAGATTTAAAAATCAATCTATAAAAAAAATTATTTTCATATAAAAATTTTTGATTAGAACCAAAAAATCGAATGATAACATTTTCTTTTATAAAACTTTGAATAAAAATAATAACTAAAAATTTTTTTACTGATTTTGTACTTAAATTCCAAATAACTTTATTTTTCAGAAAAGAATCTTTTAGAATGCCCAAAATATTTGAATTTCCTAAGGTATAACTTAACAAATTTAAATCCAGATTATTCTCTAATAACGCATCTTTAAATCTTATCCCAGCAGAAACTGCTCCACCTGTTCTAGTTTGTGACTTATCTTTGTATATAAATGAAACCATATTTAATATTTATTAACTTCCTCATAATAATCTAAATATTTTTTTGCTGTTGAAGGCATACTATAAAGATTATGATATTTTTTAAAGTTATTTTTGATAATTCTTTGTTTTTGATTCAAAGTTATTTTAAGTGCTTTCAATATAGCAATTTTGAAGTCATTTAATGATAAACTTTTCGATAAAAAACCATCTTTATCTATCATTTCAATCATTGCACCTACAGGTGTAGCTATTGGTATGCAATTACATGAAAAAGCTTCAATCAAACTTATTGGCATACCTTCATAATGTGAAGATAACACAAAATAATCGGAAAGTTTTAAATAATCAATACAATTATTTATTTCACCAAGACAAACTATTCTACTATTTGAAAAACTATCAATTTTATCTTTAATTTTTTTTGAATTTTCATTCCGAAATCCACCAGCAATCAATAAAATAATATTATGTCCTTGATTAAATACCTTATTCATAGCCTCACATAATAAAATATGATTTTTTTGTTTTTCTAATCTACCAATATTTATAAATATTTTAACATCCTCACCGTATTTTTGTTTTAAATCTTTAATTTTATCTTTAGCTTTTTTATTAATTTCTTTAGTTTTATCAATTGGTATGCCATTAAATATAATTTTAGAACTTTGTTTTGGGTAGCTATAATAATCTATAAAACTTTTATTACTTTCTTTTGAAATAGTAACTGGATATACTTTAAAATATTTATAAATAATTTTTCTAAAAAAACCTTCTAATGAACTATTTACTTCTTTCGAAGCATCATTGTGAATAGTATGAATAATCTTATATTTTAAAAACGTTGCAAAAAAAACATAATTTAACGCTCTCAAATGAGTATGAATAAAATCAGGCTTGAGAGAATAAATTGTTTTTCTTAACTTAAAAATTAAACTAAGATCAAACCCCTTTTTTTTAGAAAAACTTATAATATCAATATCTTCTTTTAAACTTTTATACAAAAAATTATTTTTATCAATATCATAAAATGTTATGATTGTAATCTTATTTTTACTTTCTAATAATTCATTTGATAAATCACAAACAAATTTTTCAGCACCACCAATATTTAAATTTGGTATTATTTGAAGAATATGTTTTGTATTATCCAATTTTATAGTACCAGAGCGAAAATTAACCAAAAATATTTTTCATATGTCATACTTAATGATAAACTCATAAATAACATTATGAAAAAAATATCATACTTGGGATTAAATAAATTTCTAGATACGATATAAATTATAGGACAAATTAGTAAAATAAATCCAATGATTCCCGTATCAGCTAATATTTCAATATACATACTATGTGCAGCAATTGCAGTATCCATTTTTGATGATACAAGCAAAGAATTTCTTTGATCAAAAAAATTTGGTCCTCCTCCAATTAAAAATGTATACCAATTTTCTCTAAATAAAGATATGCCATTTATCCAAGCATTTTGCCTTGATATAAAATTATCAGAATTATTCAAAGCTCTAAGTATATACAAGTTAAATAAATCAATTCTTATAATAAAAGAGTATAATGATATCATTCCAATTGTGATTAAACTTAAAGATTTAAAACTAATTTTTGCTTTGATATGTGAAATGATTTTATAACAAATAATAAAAAAATAACATAAACCCCCAGTAATTGAACCAGAAAGTATTATTATAAAAATAAAAAATGCTGTCAACATATATTTTAAAAAATGATTATTAATATAATTCCAAGTAATTACTGATGCTAAGATGACATGGCAAGCAAATTCATTTGGATCACCTGTGCCTCCTGTTTTACGAAAAGTCCATTCAGAAATTGTATCAGGTCTCACTAAAGAATATAATGAGCTGAAAATAACAGCTATTAAAATCGATTTTCTAATATTATAATTATCATACTGATAAAAAACTAAAAATATTGTAGTTATTATTATCATGTTGTAAAGATTTTCATAGGGATAATTTGCAACAGAAACTGTATAGATTATTGAGGTTATAATTAGCAATATTAAAAATGAAAAAATACTAATATTAACTAAACCATTCAAGTTTTTTAAACCATTAATCATATCATTTAAGAAAAATATTAGAAATAAAGCATACACGAATCTCATTGAAAAAAGGCCAATTTGTCCTGCAACAAAAGTATCATTAAAAATAATGAAAATTAATAAAAATAATATTATAGATTTTATTTTTTCCAATTCAATAATAGATGAGATGAAATTTTAGCTAAAATTAATTCAACGAAAAATAGTATAAATAAATATAAAAGTAAAAATTGAATTCCATGCAAAATAGTTCCAGCTAAATATATGAGTAATAATCTTATTAAATTCATAATTATTTCTATTTCTATTTTGTTGATAGTTCTCAAAAAAATATTAAATAATCCGGAATAAATTATGAATCCATGAATAGTAAAAAATAAGAAAACCAAAACTATTATTTCTACATTCCATACAATACCATCTAATGTTATCTTAGAAAACGAAAAATAAACAACTGAAGATAAAACTACTGAAACAATAAAATTAACAGGTATAAATAATTTTATTTTTTTTACTAATAAATAGAATTTTTCTTTTGCGATTGAAATATTCGATGATGTCTTACCAATTAATACACTACGTATCGATTGATTAATTATTGAAATGACACCTAAAAAAGATAGCAAAAACCCAAAAATCTTTAATTCATCATAAGATTTTTGATTATCTAAGATAAAAATACTTATCCGAGTAGAATAATTAAATAAAAATCTAGATATTAATGTAGTAATTGCAAAAATTAAAATTTCTTTTTTAATTACTAAATTAAGATTATTCTGTTTAGACCGAATCAAAATTAATCCTGATATAGATATAAATAATCCAGGTATTAAAAAAAGAAAAATTATATAACTTTCAACTGAAAAATTATTTTTTAATATAAAATAAGAAGCCAAAATTCTAACTAAAACAATGAAAAAAGTAATTTTGATTAGTTTATGTTCTAAATTATTTTTCACAAAATAGTTTCTAATTGTAATCATAGATGATAAACCCAGACTACCTAATACTATTTTATAGTCTAAAAAAAAATTAACTACTAAAGAATTAATCAGCATTAATAATAGTGTTAAATATAGGATTGAATTACCATATTTTAAAATTGAATCACTCAAACCTAAGGTTAATACCTGATTCAACAAAAATATTGTTGTTGTACAAACAATTAGTTCTGCATAAAGATTATTGTTAAGAAAATAAATGGGCAAAAGATTAATAAAAAAAGATCCTATACTCCATATACTTGTTATTGAAAGATTACTTAGGTAAGGATTAATTTTGTTTGAATTTATCAATCTTAAAAGATTTAATTTGATTTATTCAGAATTCTCAGCGTAATAATATTGATAATAATTATAATAGTAACCGGCACCATAAGCATGAGACTCCTCAAGAGCATTTAATACAACACCGGTTTCCTTAAACCCTGATTGATGAACATTTGTCATTACCCTATCAAGTGCTAATCTTTCAGTTACACCAGCTCTTATTACTAATATAAATTGTGACGAATGTTTCATTAGTACGAATGCATCTGTAACAGCTATTAAAGGAGGAGTATCAAATAAAATAACCTCATATTTATTTTTAAGTTTTACTAATAATTCTTCTAACTTTGATGATTCTAGCAATTCTGATGGATTAGGAGGTATTACTCCAGAAGTTATAACATCTAAATTTTTTGTATCAGTTGAATTTATCAATTTTTTTTCATCGGCTTCATTTCCTGATAAATAAGAAGTCAGACCAGGACTTTTATCAAATTTAAAAATATTATGTACTACAGGCTTTCTTAAATCTGAATCGATTAGCAATGTTTTCTTACCAAGATTAGCATATGTTATTGCGAGATTTGCTATTGTAGTAGTCTTACCTTCTCCTGGACCTGCACTACTAACTAAAATAACCCTACAACTATCATCTATTTTTGTATACATTAAACTAGTTCTCAAACCTCTATATGCCTCAGAAATTGGAGATTTAGGATCTTCGTGTGTAATTAATCTTCTTTCTATTTTTTCTAAATTTTTATTCTGACTAATATATCTTTTTGTTTTTCTTTTATCTGTTTTTTTACCAATTGATGGTATAACAGCTAACAATGAAAACCCTCTTCTTTCAATTTGTTCAATGGATTTAATGGTATTATCAAAAAATTCTTTTATTCCAATAATTACTATTCCTAAGATAATTCCCAAAACTAGACTTAATAAAACATATAATTTTTTATTCGGTTTAACTGGAATATATTCAGGTATTGCACTATCAACAACTCTAATTTTACCTATTTTAGAGGCTTCATTTATTCTAGCTTCTTCTAATTTCTGCCTCATAAAACTATATGTTTCAGACTGAATATTTCTAATTCTCTCTAATCTAGTATACTCTAAAACTTTTTCTGGGAGACCTGATAATTGTTTTTCATATTCATCAATCAAATTTTTATATTCATATTTCTTAGATTCTAAATTTGGTATAATTGACTCTACTTTTATCAAACTATCCATTACCTCTTGCCTGTACAATAAAGGATCAGATACAGAAATACCTTTGCTTATTAAATCATTAGTTTCAATTTGTAATTTACTTTTAAGCCTTTCAATTTTATCTTTAATAGATAATACAGCTTCATGCGTTTCACCTCTTTGATTAACAGTTTTTATTAATTCAGCTTCTTTAATTGCTATTTCAGATCTCAAAGCATCTAATCGAGCATTCATTGTGTTAGCTAAAGATTTTGCAAGATTTTTTTCATCTTTAGATAATTGGTCGTACATGAACTTTTTACGACTTTCAAGAATATTTATCTCAGCTTCAAAATTATAATAATTTGATTCTAAGTTCCTTAATTCTTTTAGCAAAAGAGTATAATTATCACTAATTGAAAAAACTTTTTGATTTTCTTGAAAATCTTTTAGCTTATTTTCTATACTATTAAGCTCAATCTCTTTAATTGCAAGCTGTTCTTTTAAAAATTGTTTTAAGTGTTGCATCTCACCTGTGGCCCAATTTAAATCACTTTGCTTATAAACATCTATAATTGTATTTACTAGTAGAGCTGCTTCTTGAGGATTTTTACTTTGAATGGAAATTTTTAAAACATCAGTTTCGTTTGAACTTTCTATTCTCATGGACTTCCTTAAATATTCTGAAAATTCAGATAATAAAGAGTCGGTTAAAACCATATTTTCAATATAATAATGTTTATTAATAATAGATTTTATAAAACTATGATTAACTTGTTTATTCTGTAAAATAAAAAATTTTTCTCCAGAATCATAAATTTGTTTTATAACTTCTTCAGAATTAGTTCTTGAATTAAGAATTTCTGTTTCATTTTCTAAAAAATTTTTTGTTTTTCCTAAACCAACTTGAAATATATTTGATACGTCATTTTGAGGATCTTCTATTAAAATAGAACCATAAGACTCATATGTAGGATCGATGGTAAAAACATAAAAAAGCGATATTATAAAACAAGAAAAAATTGATAAACAAAATATTTTATAATATTTAAGAATTAAAAAATATATTTCTTTTAGAGTTAAATCTTGCTTTTGATTATCAGGATTTGACATATTCTTTAATTAGAAGTTCTATCAATTGTAATTGCAATATTTAATAATTGAAGTAAGCTACTGATAACATTTGTACCTCTAAATAACTTTGAAACCATTCTTTCTTCAATATAAATTGTAGTTCTAGGTAATATCTTTACATCTTGATTGATTTTACCATTCTTTAAATAGTCTTTGAAATTAACAATATATGTTTCATCATTAATAATTTTTATATCCGTCAAATCAGCACCTCTTGAAGCACCACCTGCTAATGATAGTAAAGAAATAAAATCTATTCCATCATATACTAAATACGTACCTGGTCGATTTACATGTCCTAGTACATTTACATACATTCTAATAACACCATCTTCACCAGTAATAAATTCTTGATCGGATAAATAGCTATTAACATGTGAGGTATTACTAATAAGTAAAGTATTGCAAAATATTGAGCAAAATAATATTAATATTAATTTATTTTTCATCTTATTTATTTTAATTTCTTTAAGAATTTACTTTTAATTTTACTTAACATACTATCACTTTGTTTTATGTTTAATTCTTCTAGTTTTTCACCAATTATTAATAGTTCTGCATTCTTTTTTAAAGTATCAATAATTTTAACACCATATTTTTTTTTCAAAAGGTTATATGCTGGTTCTAAACAAAAGTTTCTTTTTTTATTGTTATGTGCATCTGAACCAATTAAATGGAAATAACTTTTTTCAACTATCAATTCAACAATTTTTTTAGTTTTTTTATCAAAATATCCTAATAAACTCCCTGCATCAATTTGTATAATAAAACCTTTTTCAATCCAATCTTTTAAAATATCTACATTATTCTGAATGAATCTATATCTTTCAGGATGTGCAATTATTGGAGAAATATCTTTCATTTGTAAATCAAAAAAAATTTTTTCATAATCATTTGGATATATATTATTTGTAAACTCTACTAACATGTATTTGCCATTACCAATTGTTAATAATGGATTTGAAGATATTTCAGATAAATTAGGTAAATAAAAAACCTCTGCAGCTAAATGTATTTTAATATTTATCTTTTCATATCTTAATTTTTGATTTAATTGATTTACTTTATCTTTTAAAAAATCAATATCTACATTTTTATCATGCATTTTAGGATGTTGAAAATGAACTGTATTAACGACTTCGCGAATGCCCTGAGAATAAGCAGTTTTTAACATATCAAGACTCTCATTGATACTTTTAGGACCATCATCTACATTTGGAAGAACATGATTATGAAAATCAATCATATAATAGATTATTTATAAAATTTTATTATTTTATCAATGACGATATCCTGATTTTTTCGATTTAGATAAGGATACATAGGGAGGCTGAAAATACGTAAACTACACTCTTTACTAATTGGATATACATCGTTTGACTCATTTTTGTATATATCTAATTCATTAAATGGCTTTCTGTAATAGATAACAGCTGGTATTTTACTATTATTTAAATATTTCATTAGCTCTTCTCTCTCCTTATTATCATTTGCTAAAACAGAGTATTGTGCCCATGATGAAGTATAGTTATTTCTTACAACTGGTATAATTAAAGAATTATATAACTTATCTGAGTAATAATTAGCTACATTATTTCTTAAATCTAATTCAGAGTCAAATATTTTTAATTTATTTAACAAAACAGCAGCCTGAATGGTATCTAATCTACTATTTAAACCGACTCTAATATTATCATATTTATCAATTCCTTGTCCATGAACTCTTATAGATCGGTAAATGTCTGCTTTTTTAGAATCATTTGTAAATATTGCTCCACCATCTCCATAACCTCCAAGTGGTTTTGCAGGAAAAAATGATGTTGCTGAAACATGACCATAAGAACATGATTTTTTATTATCATAAGAAGCTCCAAAAGATTGAGCTGCATCCTCTATTAATAAAAGATTATATTTGTTTGCAATTATTGATATTTTTGAATAATCTGCAAGGTGTCCAAATAAATCAACTGCAATTATTGCTTTTGGAACTAATTTCCCTTCTTTAATTACCTTTTTTATTTCAATTTCTAATAAATTTGGATTTAAATTAAATGTATCTTGTTCTATATCAATAAAAATAGGTGTTGCACCAATGTGTGATATAACCTCAGTTGTAGCAAAATAAGAAAAATTAGTCGTGAAAACTGCATCTCCTTTTCCTATGTTTTCAGCCATGAGTGGAATTAATAAAGCATCTGTTCCTGATGCACAAGAAATACATTCTTTCACACCTACATACTTTGCAAGTTTAGACTCTAACTCTCCAACTTCTTTACCTAAAATAAAATCAGTTCTATTTAATATGTCTGATATATCTTTTTTTATATCATTTTTTATTAAATCATACTGTTTTTTTAAATCAATAAACTTAATTATAATCTCCTAAATTCTTTATTATTATAAATACCCTTTAAATCGTAAATCAAACTTTGCTTTGTTTTAGTAAACTGATTTAAATCTAAATTGATAAACTGTTCATGACCAACAGCTACTAAAATACAATCGTAAAAATTTTTCTTTATCTCGTCATAATCGATTAAACCTAATCCATAATGTTTAAGAACTTCTTCCTTAGATGCAAATGGATCATAAGCATCAATATTTAAACCATTCTTTTTAAGATTATTATAAACTTCAAATACTTTACTATTTCTAGTATCAGGACAATTCTCCTTAAATGTCACACCTAGAATGAGAATGTTAGATTTTTTACTAGATGATTGTTTTAAAAAATCTAAAATGTTTCTACTAATATAATCAACTAGTGATTCATTCAATTTTCTACCAGCAGACATTATACTTGATTTATAGCCTAATTGTTCTGCTTTGTGAATAAGATAATGAGGATCTACTCCTATGCAATGACCTCCAACTAAACCTGGAGTGAAATTTAAAAAATTCCATTTTGTTCCAGCTGCTTCTAAAACCTCTTTAGTATCTAAATTCATTTTATCAAAAATAATTGAAAGTTCATTTATGAAAGCAATATTAATATCTCTTTGACAGTTTTCTATTACTTTAGCAGCTTCTGCAACTCTGATACTATTTGCTAAAAAGGTACCCGCACTAATAATTGATGAATATAACCTATCAACTTTCTTTGCAACCTCAAGATTTGAACCACTCGTAATTTTCATTATTTTCGTTAAAGTTCTTTTTTTATCTCCAGGATTAATTCTTTCAGGACTATAACCACAAAAAAAATCTTTATTAAACTTTAGACCAGATTCTTTTTCAAGGACAGGGACACAATCATCTTCAGTACAACCAGGATAAACTGTTGACTCATAAATAACAATATCACCTTTTTTTAATATTGACCCGATAGATTTAGTTGCTTTAAGTAATATTTTTAAATCTGGTTTTTTATTTTTATCAATTGGTGTAGGTACAGCAATAATATAATAATTACAATTTTTTATACTTTCTAATTCTGAAGTAAGACTTAACTTGATTGAGGATTGTAAATTACGCTTTGAAACCTCTCCTGTTGAATCGATACCTTTCTTTAACTCATTGACTCGATTAGTATTAGTATCATAACCAACTGTTATAAACTTTTTACCAAATTCTACTGCTAAAGGCACACCAACATATCCTAAACCTACAATACCAATTTTTTTTCTCATATTTTTCTCAACTGTAATTGAACTTTTAATTGTTTTAATAAGCAATTAATGATAAATATAATTTAATACTTATTTTTCATCTATGAGTGTATAATTGTAATAAATAAAAAATAATCCACCAAAAATTGTATATGGAATAAAACTTACTAAATGAAGAATAATTGCAAATTCAATAGCATTTGAATAATAACCTAAAAGTTCCATGGAAAAAACTACGCTATACTCAAATGCACCTATGTTAGCAGGAGCAGAAGGTATAGATAAAGCTAAAGAACTAATTATTAAAATTATTATTACATCACCATAATTTAAATCCATATTCATTGAGTACTGAGCTGCATAAACTACCACGATATAAATGAACCAAATTAATAGAGTATATACTAAAATCAAAAAAAATTGCGTTATTTTTAGACTTCTAAAACCTTTTATTATATTTAACATAATTTCTAAAAATCTATTATGTCCATTATATCTAAATTTAAATTTATAAATCAAAATAAAAGTTATTGATAATAAAAATATCATTACTATTAAGGATATTCTAAAAGATTGGTCAAAAAAATTTATTGATATAAAAAAAATAGATATAAGAGCGATTATGAGAATACTCATAAAATCTAAAAATCTTTCTAAAAGAACCGTACCAAAGATTATTGATTTAGGTATTTTGTATGTATTTGATAAAAAAATACACTTTAAAAATTCTCCAGCTCTTAAAGGTAATGTATTATTACCAAAGTATCCAATCATCTGAGAACCAAATAAATCATATATAGAAGGTTTTATTTCACTAAAAAAAGATTGCCATCTAAGTGCTCTTATATAAACAGAAAAAATCAATAAAATGGCTGCTAATAGTATATATGAGTATTGGATATCTCTTAATACTTTAATGATTTTTGATAATTCAAATTCTTGAAATGCATAATATGAAAAAACAATACTTATAACTATACTTAAGATGAATTTCCAATTTAAAAAATTAAATTTAATATTATTAATCTTCATATCTTAAATCATAAATATAATAGTTATCATCAAACTCAAAATAACTTTTATTTTGAGTTAATGATGAGAAACTAATTTTATCGATATATATATTAAATTCCCTCTTTTTGAATTTTATATGATTTATTCCTGAACAATCATCATTATATAATAAACTTAAATTTTCTAAATCATAAAAATTTCTAATACTATAAATATTATTATTAAAATTAAATTTATGATTTTGAAAAAATGACGATGAACTTTCAGGGAAAATTGAAAAAATAATTTCAATTATATTTAAATCTGGTTTATCTATGAAAAGTTGGTTAGTATCAGTAAAAACTTTAACACTTTTATCATCTTCAAAAATGAGAATTTGATTTTTAAAGTTTATTTTGACTTTCCTTAATTTTTTATCTAACAAAATATTAACTAAAAATGATTCTGAGTTATTAATAGAAACATAAGCATCAATATTTATTACTTTGTTTTCATCTAAAAGATAATTTTTATCAATCCAACTTTCTATACATTGTAATCTGTGT
>Ga0163109_10002276_pt1 | contig 15068 bp, 27 predicted proteins | sample CRUFie1St13metaG_FD_108704 | JGI IMG/M metagenome (GOLD analysis project Ga0163109, IMG submission 108704) | Marine microbial communities from the Costa Rica Dome - CRUD Field 142mm St13 metaG | ecosystem: Environmental > Aquatic > Marine > Oceanic > Photic zone | place: Costa Rica: the Eastern... | reverse complement strand
TCACACTTTGAACACACCTTCCCATGGCCTGCTCCCAGATCATCGTGCTCAAAAAAACACAGCTGGTCCATTAGCTCGCCCAGTTTAAATTTGCGTCAGCGTGTTTCTGTTCATCGTCCCGCACCTTGCGTACCATGTCAGACAACCTCGCATCACTATCTAGCCCGTAGTAATCTATGGCAATCTGTGGGGCAGGAACATTCTCAATCTTGCCTTCCTCAATCTGCTGTAGATAACTGGTGTAGCTTCGTACTGCTTCCTCTTCAAAGTAATAGACCATCTTATGTGCGGTCTTTGGCGATAAGACATAAACCAACAGGTAGTAGTGCCAGAAGATGAACTGTGCCATTACAACAACAAACCGTTCAAACCCGTTGGGGTGAGTTATCTCCATAAAGAACAACAGATGCTTTCGCTCGTTTTCTGCCTCCGCTAGTAACTCGTGAATCATTGTTCCGTTACCTTTATGAAACTTTCTCAGACTCTTCAAGTGGATCCACATACCAGCGACCATGCCGGGAACAGCGGCGATTGTCTCCAGAACAACCGCACGATTACCGTACCTATTTGCAAAGAACACATCAGCAAAGAAACGGAAGAACCGTGTCATACTTTTCGCAAACCAATCACTCATCCCTCATTCTCCAGATCCCATACGCATCTCCTGTCTTTAGGATCAGTGCGTTTCTGCCCATGTCGATCCAACTTGGTACTCTCCGTCGAGTGGACACCGGAGTTCAAAAGAAATCCCAGCCGCCTTGATGCACTCCACCGCGAGCCACCCGTACTTCTCTGCTTGTTCTGTAACCACCTCCGATTGTATCTCATCGTGTACGTTCCCTACAAAACTGTAATCAATCCCGTGCTGTGTTGCGTAGTCATCTAGCAGGACCAGCGCACGTTTCATAATGATAGCACCAGCCGCCTGCAGGAGAGTGTTCAATGCACTATGTTCTGATCTGACCCAGAGCTTTCGTCCGTCGAGTCCTGTGAGATGCCCTTTCCTAGAAGCTTGTCCAACTCGTTCTCGTAGAGCTTCAAGAGCAGGTGTATTTCGTAGAAATCGCTGCCTAAGCGTATAGCCATCTTTTGCAGTTCCTCCGACGATGCTTCCAAGTTTGGCGTCTCCTGCTCCGTAGAGGAAAGCATAGATGAAAGTCTTTGCTTGAGGTCTTGTTGCAAGTCCTGCAGCAGCTTGATTTCTGGTGTGAATGTCGTCTCTAAGCAAGACATCTGTAAACTCCTCGTCGCCCATGTAGTGAGCAAGCATCCTTAGTTCTAGTCCACTGGCGTCAACACCAACCAGCCTACGTCCCTCTGGTACAATCCAACAGTCGCGGCACTCCTTTCCAAACTGAGAGTTAACTGACGGAACCTGTGCCATGTTGGGACTCTGGTGTGTCATACGCCCCGTAATTGCACCGTTGGTTGTTACCCTGCCGTGTACCCTGCCGTCATCCTGTACGTGCTCTAACCATGAAGATACTTGGGCGTATCTCTTTTGGAGTAGAAGGTACTCAAGAACCAAAACAGCTTCCGGTATATGTTTGTTTTCTTCGAGTGTCTTCTCATCCACCTGTGGCCTACCAGATGGGGTGAGTTCCGACCATACAGCACCCTTAGCTTCAAGTCTTTCTGCCACCTGTTGCCGGGAGCCGGGGTTGAACACCGTGACTTTATCTTTAAGGCGCTTACCCGTTTTATCTGACCACCTCTCCTCGACAATTGGCGGGAACACTTCCTGTAACTCTTCTTCAATAGCATACATACGCTCCTTGAATTTAGCACACAGTGTGTGGCACAGCCGTTGATTCAGTAGCCACCCGTTTTCCACCTGTCCCTGTATGATCCACTGCACCTCGTGCTCTAGATCCTGTGACTCTCTAGAAAACCCGTCTAGCTCCACCCGTAGCTTACTGTACACAGCCTCAGTTAGCTCTACGTCACGGATGCAGTAGTCGATCATCTCTGGTGTTAGCTGCGACCAATCCTCGTGATCGCCCTTGGGGAAGCCTAGGATGTTGCCCCAGTTCCGCAGAGAGTGTCCACCAGAACGACTAGGGTCAGCGAGTCTAGAGAGTACTAGTGTATCAGTGACCATAGCCCTGTCAAAAGTAAAGTCCCAAAGACGCTCAACCACAGGAACGTCAAAGCCAATTCCGTTGTGCAAAACGAACAGTACCGGCGCTTTACGCGATACATACGCCTTGAAGTCTTTTTCATTGCAGATTACCTCGCTCTCTCCGTTGTGGCGACAGACAGCACACCAGATAACTGTAGGGTCTAGTCCGTCAGTTTCAATGTCACAGTAGACAATGTTCAAAACTCTGTCTCCGGTGGGTTAGGGTTGGCGCACTCGTGGATACGTCCGGTAAACTTATCGTACCGTAGCCAGCAGGCGGGACCAGTTTCACCAGAGTAGCGATTCTTGAGGATACGTACCGTGGTAGTGTTACGTATGTCCTCATCCTGATTCTGCTGGTCACGCTCCATGCCTATAACAATGTCAGACAGCTGTGCGATAGACTGTGAACCACGTAAGTCCTGCAGACTAATTCGCCCACCGTCCTCGTGTGCTGTGCCAGAGCTACGCCGTAGGTGTGACACGAGAAACAATGTGATCCCTGTCTCAGCAACCAGTGTACGTAACTTTGTCATAATCTCATCTATGGCCTTACGCTCATCGCCGTTCTCTTGAGAAGAAACAACGATTGACAAATGGTCGAGAATGATGTACCTGCAGTCGCAAGCCTTTGCCATGTGCCGTACTCTGCTGAGAAGCTCATCTGCTGACGTTGATCCCCAGTGATCGAACAAATAGTATCTTCCAGACCCCATCGTTGATTCCCAATGCGGTCTGAGTGCATCCGCAGGAAGGTCTTCCTCCAAATGGAGCCTTCTAGACGCCGCCACAGACATGATTCCCAAAGCTGTTGTTGCGACATCCTCCTCCAGTGCAAGTACACCAATGTTAGCTTCTGTCCGTTGCAGTAAATCGTACTCAAGTTCTCTGATAAATTGGGATTTTCCCATGCCACTGCCGCTAGTGATAGTGACGAGTTCGTAAGGTCTGTGTCCTCTTGTGATTTCATTTAGTCCGTCCCACGGGTACGGTATGCTCTGAACTTGACGCTTGTTTACCAGCGCCTCCCATGTGTCAGCACCAGCAATAATGCCGTCCGGTCTGTACACCTTTGCGTCCCACCAAGCCTGTGTAAACTCCTGCACCCTGTTAGCCATGAGCATCTCACTAGCATCCTTTAGGGGTAGGTCACATATCTTCAGCTTGTTGGGGCTAAACAGATCCTTGATCTGCTCTACTGCTAACTCTCCTGCCTTGTCTTGGTCAAAGCAGATGACAACGTTGTCGTAGCCCTCCAGCCACTCTAGGTTCTGCTTAATCTCTTTGGTAGCACCCCCTGCTCCTGCCCGTAGTGACACCACATCGTACTTCTGTCCGAACATCTCGTAGACAGACATGGCGTCTAGTTCGCCCTCAGTGATCGTGATAAACTTACCCCTACCACGGCACTGCTTCTGACCAAACAGTCCTACGTTAGACATAGTACCCGACGATAAAAAGTCTTTGGTCTTGACTACGCGAGACTTAGCGGCTACTAGCTCGCCTGTGTCTACGTCATAGTACGGGTAGTAGTGCCTAGCGATCTTACCGTTGGCATCGTACTCTACTGTGACCTGATAGTGCTTCACGGTCTTAGCAGACAGACGCCTGTCGGTAATCTCAGCTACCACTCCGCCCATGTTTAGGCTACTAGGTGTTGACACCTGTGTTTCCTCTCCTGTTTCGCCGTTTACGTGATAGTCACAGTCGGCAGAGAAACAGTGGCGACCACCGTTAGAGTAGACCGCCACATTGTTCCTACTACCGCACTTGGGACATTCCTCGTGGTGTAGGAATTTAGATTCCATCAGAAGTCAGCCACCTCCGGTGACGCCTCTGCTTCCTCTAGCACTTTCACAGCCTCCAAATACACTGGTGTGCCGTGGACAGGGTGTGCTGGACCTGTCTTGTACTTCAGACGCACACGGGAGTTATACGGAACCTCTCCTGTGTACGTGTGGCCTTCAGCATCGTACATACCAATAGAGTACTTGGACTTAAACTTGCGCTGTTTATTGCCCTCGTAGTCCTTGATCTTAACACCCTGTGCCGCCAGTGTTGCCGCATCGTCCTCAGACATGGTGATTGTCATGCTGAACGTGCCAGTGTCCTGACCGTTGTACACATCGTGCTTGGTGACGTTTGAGAAGTTCACCACACCTTCGATAACTTGACTTGACATATTGGAATAATCTCCGTTGTTGAAATAAGTTCCCGCAGGAACACCTATAGTATCTCACGTTCATGGGGCTTTGTCAACCGCTTACCCCTAGATTGGTACTTTTTGGCATCCTTCTTCCTGTCTTTATGTGCGCCTCCTTTGTTGTGGTCATGTTTTGCCACAGGATTCCAGCGCCTAACTTTAGTAGTCATAAGTCCTCCTGTAGTACTAATGTAGTATTATCCATTAGTTTATTTCTTTAGTAATCCTTTATACTACTTAAGATGTTATCATAGTTCTCCTGTAATTGCAACACCTCATCTTGTGTAATATCACCATGATTAGGTATTGACTCCATGTTCTCTAGCTCCCAATGGGTAGCAATAGAGACTGTCAAACATTCTGTACACAAGTCGTAATGTACGCCGTTTGCGTCTTTCTTTAGGATCTCCAGATCATCTAGAATCACGTCACACGCTTTACACCTCATCCGTTTTACCCCCCTCTCTTTTGAATCCATTAGATATTGACAGAACCAGTACTGCCAGAAGTGTCATGGGTAAAACAGGCGGAAACAGTACGCACACTATTGTGGCTATGATCCAGTCCATACGCTTGCTGGTCATCCGTTATCCTCCGGACCGAACACCTGTGCGTATGCTTTGCACAGTTCGTTGTAGCTCTTAGCCCTGTAGCGGTTCCTGATTACGCCTCTAGCCAGAGAAACCACAGTGGCAAAGTCTATAAAGTTAAACTCAAACTCTGTCAAATCCTGTACCATCTGCTCCTGCGACAGATCAGGTTCGTTGTAATCTTGCATAAATCAGTCTCCAAATGTATAATATGCCAGTATAACAAAACATCCCGTCACAATCAACACTGCTAGCACTTCCATTAAAAATTCTCCCCTAGCTGTAGTTTGAGTCTCGCCAATTGATTTCGCACGATGACGGGTAAATCTTCCTGCTCAAAGTCGTCTAGATCATGCGTCACGGTTGCGTAGGATAGCGCCTCAGCCATTGTATACGCTCCCCTGTACATCTGCACTGCCGTGGTCACTGCTGCCAGTAGACGGTCATTCATGGCTTAGTCTCCATGGTCTGTCGGTAGGTAATCTTCACCCGCTAAAACTTCCTCGTGAATTATATCCTCAAAATATGCCACGTTCCATCCCTCGCGTAAATCCCTGTCGCCTACTGTGATCTTATCAATAGTCACTAGATCCTGATAATCATCCCTGTCTAGCGTCCAGTGGATTACTACGTCCAGCGTAGCCCACTCACAGTCTACCTGTGTTTCCGTTTGGTGTTGCCCGTATCGTATGCTCATTATAAACCCTCCTCGCTAAATATTAGCCACGTTACCAGTACAATACAACCGAAACCCCATAACCATACTATATCAGATTCCACTAGTCAACCCTCCATATCTACGGGGTTGTTGTATCCCCTGTATTCACGCGCTACACTGAGACGGACTATAACACAGTCTAGATCTGAGTGCAACCGGATATGCTCGCACATGGCATCCTGTGCCGCCCATTCGTCTGTAAATACTCCCTCTTCGTACCACTTGCCGTTGTTCTCGCTCCTGTAGTACAGGGCAAACGCTGGGTAACCCTTGTCGACTGTCTCAATTTCTATCATAAGCCTGCGTCCCGTAGTTTATTTTGCATCTGTAAATTTGACACGTGGTCCTCGTATTCTTCCGGTACAGAAGCACCCCACCATGTCTCTAGTCCATCGTGGCCTAGCATAGCGAACGTATCGGAGCCAACGTCTACCGCTACAACCTGACCCCATTTGCCCTGTGCTTTTACCCAATCACCAACGAAAACAATCATACTCTATCGCTCCTGTTGTCGCACTAGATTATCGTAAATGGCTTTACCGTTGTCTGTCAAGGCGTCATACGTCACGCCACCGTAGCCCGGATGATAGCCCATTGCCTGTAGTCTGCCCATGATGGCGTACTCTGGCGAGAATTGTCCCCTGTGATGATCCACAGAAAAGGCATACCACGCTTCGCAAATGTCGAATCGATCCCAATACATAATCATACCCTCGCTATTACGTCTCGCTGTTGCTTTTCCATTGTGCGCCCGTGTCCAATGTAGCAGACTACAGACACTGATTTGTCCCAACAGGCGCGACACTTGTCACATTTGCCCGCCCGTGTGTACGCTTCGCACACTACCGCACCCTGTGGCACTGTGTCAAGCGTTGCAATCGTGCTAGTGGTGCTACCCTGTATCGTCTCGCCTGTGATGCTGTCGCTAGACAAGCGCACCACTACGTTTGGTAATGCCTGCAGTCTAGCAAGAACCGTGCCAAACTTGGCAAACTTGTACATCCGTGTGGGTATCCAGTGTTTGACCCATGGTGTACGCTCGCAGACGTCTAGGATCTTGTGCGCTAGGCGTATATCGTACATATCGCCAGAATCGAACCACCGAAAATACCTGTCGTTGTCCAACTCTGACACCATGTCATCTGCCCATGTATCACGCTTCCAATCCTGCCGGTTATGCTCGCGTGGGGCCTTGACGTTTTTGAAACGGTAGTTACCCGTAGTAGCGTAGCATCCGCTACACGCTGGCACTAGGTTACCGTCTGCGTCTCTGGACGCTGGACACGTATCCAGTGCCTGCAGTGACCACGACCGGCACGGCATCTTGCTGGCCTTCGATAGCTTCAACATCTGTCAATCTCCTGTGATTGGTTTAGCAGTGAGCCCTGAGTGTACCCCAAGGCGCACCACTAACGCAACCCTCTATGCCGCGTGTTTCCTTCTCAAATCCCACCACTTCTGAAAACCATTGTCCGATACTTTTTTTGAGTCTGTGAAAAAATCCACATTGATACCCAAATCCTTTAGTGCTCGCTCCGCTACGCGCCTACGTCGGAACCCTGCTAATTTGGCCTCGTCTGTTTTTGCTTCCGCAATAACTTCAGTAGACATTTGAATCTCAAAGATGGCCCGTGCTATTGCGTTGCTTTGTGCTTTTGATATGTACATTGTGCTGTGCTCCCGTGGGGTGGCTTGTGTGTCCCCGCTCGCCATGTGTGTACTATGAGGCTTGCCCGTGTAGATTGCAATGGTAATATTACACTTGTTTTAGCTTGTGATCTGTGGTTGCGACTTGAGGGTCCTACATTGGCACACACACTTTGTCAACGTGAATATTACCCTTGACTGCGTGTGTCGCCTGTGGTAAACCCTCGCGCCTTTGGCTTACCACAGTGTGCCGCCTGTGTCAACCCGTGTTTGCCTGTGAATATTACCGCTTGACACCGTGAGCGCCTTGTGTTAGACTAAGGCGGGCCTTGATTTTGACACGGGGAGGGGCTGTTGTCTTGTGTTTATTATTGGTGTTGCCACCCAAGTTTACTAGAGGCTAATTTTAGAAAAAACTACGTAAAAATAACATAATTTATACACTAGCTAACCTTATGTTTTATCTCATGTTTATCCGGGGGCGGAGCTACAGTAATAAATAAGATAAAAAAAGACTTGACTTTTGAGTAAAAATATGGTAAAATAATAAGCAGATACTAGGATGTATTTAGTAATACAGGTGCGGGGCCTTAGTTGACTACTAAACCGTTCGTATAGATCCCCTCTTCTGTTGCTTCCTAGGCAGGGGACTCATGCGAACTGATGTAAAACACAAGGATACTGGATAATGTCTGAAGAGACACCCAAGAAAAGAGGCAGAGGTAGGCCACGAAAGGGTGAAATCGTAGAAAAAACAGCGGGAACCCGTGGTAAAGTAGGTAGGCCTAAAGGCGATGCTTCTATAATTAACGAATACAAGGCTCGTATGTTGGCTAGTCCTAAGTCAGAACTAGTTTTACAGACTATATTTGATGCTGCAACTAACGACGAGCACAAAAACCAAGCAGCAGCATGGAAGCTAATTATGGATCGTATCCTCCCAGTAGGCGCATTTGAGAAGGATGTAATCAAAGATGCTGGACGAAACGCGATACAGATTAATATCACTGGGGTGGGAAGCACGACAGTTAGCGAGAGCTTTGAATCAGGAGAAGAAATTGATGGAGAAGCAGTGGATGTCACGGGACAAGTTTGACGAAGCACTGGAAGAAACCTTGGAGTACGTTGTTAGAGTAGGTGATGCTACCTCTCAGCTAATTAACGTGGCTATTTTGTTTGGTGACAACGCTAACGAGTCTGTCTCAGGGCGATCACACAGGCTCAAGGACAAGTCTAAGGCTTGGGCGTGGCTAGGTGCGTCTATTAACTTTGTATTTGACGACGACCACTGCGAACGTGCGTACAACAACGATGTAACTAGGGCTGCAAAGACCCTAAACGAGTCTAAGCCTAAGAAAAAAACAACTAAGAAGTGAAATTCTTTACAAAAAAAGAGTTTGATTGCCAACATACTAGTGAAAACCGTATGGAGCAGGCTTTTTTAGACAAACTGGACGCTCTCAGAGAACACTGCGGGTTTCCTTTTGTTATCACCAGCGGCTACAGAAGCCCTGACCACCCGTTAGAGGCTGTAAAAGAGATACCGGGGACTCACGCGCAAGGCATAGCAGCAGACATAAAGATAACGAACTCTGCTCATCGGTATTCGATTATAAAAGGAGCCTTAGAGCACGGCTTTACTGGTCTAGGGGTCGCTGGTGACTTTGTTCATCTAGACACACGGGGTTCTGCTCCGGTAATTTGGACGTATTACTAGTTATTTTAACAGGAGAAACAACTTAATGAAAAACTTTAACGAGATGTTTTTTGGTTTGATCGTCGTAGCCTTTATCTCATTGTTTTCGTTGAATGCAAACGCACAAACTTACATTGAATACCCAGACGGATCTACGTATACGCTAGAAAACAGTGAAAATGTGTTTATTTCTACACAACCAGTGTTTTCTAAAAAAACGTACAACACGGGTGCTGTGTACTTTACTCCTGTAGAGTCTAATACTAAGAGGGACTATGTTGCTTCTCCTACTGACGGAACTGAAGTAGGCTCTACTGAGTGGTGTAAAGCGTATGTTCCTTGGAGTGAGGGCTTGACGTTTAATATGGTTACTTGGCAGCGTCACTGCGATACGAACAATGACGGAACGTTTGGAGAGGGTGACTCAGGCTGGGAAGGCTAACGCTTGGAAATATTTGCGTTAGTGTGTTTAATGTTGTTGCCTATTGTAACTGGGGCGCTAACTTTTTACTTAAGTTACAAACTCTGTGACTGACTTAAACGTACAGTTGCTACCTTGGCAGCAGGAAGTCTACTCTGATCCCACTAGGTTCAAGGTAGTTGCTGCTGGAAGACGGACAGGGAAGTCCAGACTCGCAGCGTGGATGTTAATCATCAATGCGTTGCAGGCCGACAAAGGCCATGTTTTTTACGTTGCGCCCACTCAGGGTCAGGCCCGTGACATCATGTGGCAGACCCTATTGGAGCTAGGACACCCTGTGATTGCGGGTTCACACATTAACAACCTGCAGATCAAGCTGGTCAACGGGGCCACGATTAGTCTCAAGGGAGCCGACAGACCTGAGACAATGCGTGGTGTGTCCTTGAAGTTTCTCGTGATGGACGAGTACGCGGATATGAAGCCCGATGTATGGGAGCAGATCCTCCGTCCAGCACTGGCTGACCAAAAGGGATCAGCAATGTTTATAGGTACGCCTATGGGCAGAAACCACTTCTACGAACTGTACAAGATAGCGGAGTTAGGAGACGATGAAACTTACAAGGGGTGGCACTTTACCAGTTATGACAACCCCCTACTCGACCCTAACGAAATTGATACGGCAAAGAAGTCCATGTCGAGTTACGCCTTCCGACAAGAGTTCATGGCCTCGTTTGAAGCAAGAGGCTCCGAAATGTTTAAGGAAGGGTGGGTCCACTTTGGTGAAGAACCAGACGTAGGTGACTACTACATAGCAGTTGACCTCGCAGGATTTGAAGACGTAAACAAGAAACGAACTAAAAATACTAAACTAGATGAAACCGCAATCGCTGTTGTTAAAGTTAGTCCTGATGGTTGGTACGTTGATAACATTATACATGGGAGGTGGAGTCTTGACGAGACTGCCACCAAGATTTTTCAGGCCGTTAGAGACTACAGACCCGTTAGTGTTGGTATTGAAAAAGGAATTGCCAAACAAGCTGTAATGTCTCCTCTAACAGACTTGATGAAACGATACGGAACATTTTTTAGGGTAGAGGAGCTGACCCACGGTAACCGAAAGAAAACTGACAGGGTTATGTGGGCTTTGCAAGGACGTTTTGAAAACGGTTACGTTAGTTTAAACAAGGGTGAGTGGAACAACAGATTCTTAGATCAACTGTTTCAGTTTCCAGATGTGCTAACGCACGACGACTTAGTTGACGCACTAGCATACATAGACCAGTTAGCACAAGTAGCGTACGATTACGACTACGAAATTGACGACCACGAAGTACTAGACGTAATAGCAGGATACTAATATGAGTTTATTTTGGAAAGAGTTTACAAAAAATTTAGGCTCATCTAAAGTTTTTAGGCCGTTCAATACCTACGGAATATACGCAATCAGCGCCCTTGTGTGTTTTACACTGGGGTACTGTGTTGCTGTAATTTAAGGAACTCAACATGGCAGATGAAATTTACAGCCCAGACCCGCTAATGATCCAAGAGTCCTTGGAAGAGTGGGTAATAACAAAGTGTGAAGATTGGCGGAATTATTATGAGTCAAACTACGAAGAAAAATTTGAAGAATACTATAGGTTATGGAGAGGTCAATGGGATCCTAATGACTCGCAAAGAGGGTCTGAACGTTCTCGTATTATCTCTCCTGCGCTTCAGCAGGCTGTAGAGTCCAATGTTGCAGAACTAGAAGAAGCCACGTTTGGTCGTGGGCAATTTTTTGACATTAAAGACGATGTAGCAGATCCGCAAAAACAAGACATATCAATTCTAAAGAAAAAACTAAACGAAGACTTTGAAGCCTGTAAAATTCGCAAGGCTGTAGCAGAGTGTCTTATTAACGCTGCTGTATTTGGTACAGGTATTGGCGAGGTTGTTTTAGAAGAAATTAAAGAAATGGCTCCTGCTACTCAGCCAATTATGGATGGTCAGTTGACTGCTGTGGGCGTCAACATTAAAGATCGTGTAGTAGTAAAGTTAAAGCCGGTGTTACCGCAAAACTTTTTGATAGACCCTGTAGCAACCTCAGTTGAAGACGCTTACGGTGTTGCTATTGACGAGTTTGTGTCAAAGCACTCTGTAGAACTTCTACAAGAGCAAGGCGTGTACCGTGAAGGTTTTATTGAGTCTGCTGCTGCTGATACAGATCTAGAGCCAGATCAAGACCTGACAATCTACAACGACGACAAAGTACGTCTGACGAAGTACTACGGACTCGTTCCTCGTGAGTTGCTAGAAGCTGAAGACGTAGAAGTCGAAGAAGACTCTATGTACGTTGAGGCTATCGTGGTGATTGCAAACGGCGGCACACTGCTAAAAGCAGAAGCCAACCCATACATGATGAAAGATCGTCCGGTAGTGGCGTTTCCGTGGGACGTGGTTCCCGGCAGGTTCTGGGGACGTGGTGTTTGTGAGAAGGGATACAACAGCCAAAAAGCGCTCGACACAGAACTACGTGCTCGTATTGATGCCCTGAGCCTCACAATCCACCCAATGCTCGCTGTGGATGCTACACGGCTTCCTAGAGGGGCTAAGCCAGAAGTCCGCCCCGGCAAGATGATCTTAACTAATGGAGATCCTCGTGAAGTACTACAGCCGTTTAATTTTGGGCAAGTTGGACAAATCACCTTTGCACAAGCCCAAGCCCTACAAAATATGGTTCAGCAGGCTACAGGAGCGGTTGATTCAGCAGGAATTTCTGGCAGTGTTAATCGTGAAGCTACTGCCGCTGGTATTTCTATGTCTCTTGGTGCTATTATTAAACGGCACAAGCGCACTCTAATTAACTTCCAGCAGTCGTTCCTGTTGCCTTTTGTAACTAAAGCCGCACACAGGTATATGCAGTTTGACCCTGAAAACTATCCTGTAGCAGACTATAAATTTATGGCTACAAGCACTTTGGGCATTATTGCGCGTGAGTACGAGGTAACTCAGTTAGTACAGCTTCTGCAAACAATGAAGCAAGATAGTCCTCTGTACCCTGTGTTAATACAGAGTATTATTGACAACATGAACCTGTCTAACCGTGAAGAGCTTATTGCAGCAATGGCTCAAGCTGGTCAGCCTAACCCACAAGCGCAACAAATGGCTATGCAGGCACAACAGGCTCAGATTGGTTTCCAGCAGAGTCAAACAGCGGCTCTCAACGGACAAGCAGCAGAATCGCAAGCTAGAGCACAGAAGCTGGCTGTAGAAACTCAGCTTATGCCTCAAGAGCTAGAGATTGATGTTCTTAACGCGGTTACTAAAAACATCAAAGAAGGGGACGCTGACGACAAAGAGTTTAATAGACGACTAAAAATTGCAGACAGATACCTCAAAGAACTAGAGATACAGGGCAAAACTCCAAATGCTAATGACACAAACAGAAATGAACAACCTGCTCAAGCAGATCAACGAAGCATTCAAAGACCTCAAGGATCAGTTGCAGGTTTTACAAGGACGGATGGACAAGTTGGAGGACGTAGTTAATGCCCAAGAAAAAAGACCCAAAGCTGGAGCGAGCAGGAGTAAGCGGGTACAACAAACCGAAACGGACCCCTAATCACCCGACCAAGAAGTTTGTAGTGGTAGCCAAGGAAGGAGACAAAACTAAGACTATACGTTTTGGTGACGCTAAAATGAAGATTAAAAAAGATCAACCAGCACGGCGTAAGTCATTTAGGGCTAGGCACAAGTGTGACACAAACAAGCCTAGTAAACTCACCGCAAGATACTGGTCTTGCAAAAACTGGTAAACGTTATGAAAGTCTCAGCACCAAAAGGTTACCACTGGATGAAAAGCGGTAACAGTTACAAGTTGATGAAAGATCCTGCAGGTGGATATAAGCCTCACAAGGGTGCGTCTAAGTCTGCAAACTTTGAAGTCCAAAAAGCCCACAAAAAGTAAGGAGAATAACTATGCCGTATCATAAGCCACCGAAAAAGAAAAAAGTAAAAAAACCTAAGGGTTACTAAAAATGCCGATGAAAAACTACAGCCCGAAACAAAAAAAGCTCGCTAGAGTAGCCAAGCCTAGAAACAAAATTACAGGCGCTGATTTAAGAAAGGTACGAAAAAATGCCACGCGCAAAAAGTAGACCTAAAGCAAAGAAAAAGAAAAGCACTATACCTTCTAATGTAAAGAACAAAGCTCTTTACGCTAGGGTTAAGGCCGCAGCTAAGAAAAAGTTTGACGTGTATCCTAGTGCCTATGCTAATGCTTGGCTAGTCAGGGAATACAAAAAACGTGGTGGAACTTATGCCTAAGTCTAAAGGCGGTTTAACTAAATGGTTCAAAGAAGATTGGGTTGACATAAAGACCGGAAAGAAGTGTGGTCGTAAAAAAGCCAAAGGATCTAAACGTCCTTACCCAGCTTGTAGGCCAAAAGCAGTAGCCGCTAAGATGACTAAAGCAGAAAAAGAGGCGGCAAAGCGCAAAAAAACAGGGCCAAAAGCCATTAAATACGCTGTAACTGCTTCTGGTAAAAGGAGAAAAACTACCAAAAAGAAAAAATAATGCTTGACAAAGTACCAAAAGTATGATATAATATACAGTATACTTAGGTATATATTTACAAATAGAGACAACCGATGAGGCCTCAAGTGGATCAAGAAACACAGCAGTACTACGACAATTACTTCACCCTGTTTTCTACTGATGGTTGGAAACAGCTAATTGAAGAACTTAAACAGAATGCTTTAGTGATTAACAGTGTAGAAGCTACTAAAGATGCTGATGACCTATATATGCGTAAAGGACAAATAAACGTCTTAGCATATATTTTAAATTTAGAGTCTACAACAAACGCTAATTACGACGAGCTTAACCAAGATAATGATTAAAGTATTTGACTTCCGTTGTACTAACGGACACGTATTTGAAGAATTTGTAGATCAGGATACCACAACCACTAGGTGCGGATGTGGTGCTAATGCTACAAAAATCGTTTCAGCAACACAGTGCATTCTCGACGGATCTACTGGTGACTTCCCCGGAAGACACATGAAGTGGGTACGAGAACACGAAGAAGCTGGACGACGAGGAAGGGAAGCTCAACGCAAGGAGAGTCAATCCCAACAATAATCTCCATAACCTAAAAAGGCGGGGTAATTTTAGTGATGTCAAGAGCGACAATTATTGATGAGCGTCCAGAAGAGGAGCTAGAAACAACAGACCAACTCGATACACAGGACACCGTAGAGACTCCTCAAGAAGAGGAACAACCTGTACAAAAGCCTGATATTCCAGAAAAGTACCAAGGTAAATCTGTAGAAGAACTTGTACAGATGCACCAAGAGCTAGAGAAGTTTTCTGGCAAGCAGAGTACGGAAGTTGGCGAGTTACGTAAAGTTGTTGATAACTACATTCAGACAGAACTCAACACACAACCAGCACCTGAAGAACAGCAACATCAAGATGATACAGACTTTTTTATTGATCCTCAAACTGCTGTTAACAGAGCTATTGATAACCACCCAAAGATCAAAGAAGCAGAAGCTTACGCACAGCAAAGTCGTCAACAAGCCACACTTTCACAACTCAAGGCTAAACACCCTGACATGGAAAGTATCTTGCAAGACAATAGTTTTGCTGAGTGGATTAAGGGATCAAAGGTTAGAACTAAGCTGTTTG
>Ga0163109_10002275_pt1 | contig 15074 bp, 11 predicted proteins | sample CRUFie1St13metaG_FD_108704 | JGI IMG/M metagenome (GOLD analysis project Ga0163109, IMG submission 108704) | Marine microbial communities from the Costa Rica Dome - CRUD Field 142mm St13 metaG | ecosystem: Environmental > Aquatic > Marine > Oceanic > Photic zone | place: Costa Rica: the Eastern... | reverse complement strand
TAAAAATAAAAATTTTATTACTGCAACTTTCCAAAATGTTTCTAATGCTAACTTATGTACTACTATTACAAATGAGTTTGGAACATGCGTATCTACGATAGAACATCTGATGGGTGCTTTTTATGGAAAAGGTGTGGATAATGCCTTAATAGAAATAGACCAAGATGAATTACCAATTAAGGATGGATCAGCAAAATTTTTTGTTAAAGCTATTGAAGATGTAGGTTTAAATATAAGCGATACTCCGATTAAAATAATAAAAATTTTGAACAAAGTAGATTTTATAGATGGACATAAGATTATATCGATAGAACCTTCTAAAACATCTTTAGAAATTGATTTTGAGATTAAATTTCAAAATCCTACGATTGGTATTCAAAGAAATAAAATTAATGTATATGAAACCAAATTAGATGATATTTACAACTCTAGAACCTTTTGTCTTTATGAAGATGTTGAAAAATTAAAAAAAAAGAATTTAGCATTAGGTGGATCACTCGATAACGCGATTGTAGTCAGAGATAATGAAATTGTTAATAAAGGTGGTCTAAGAAATGAAAAGGAATTTGTAAATCATAAAATATTAGACTGTATGGGTGACCTATATTTATCTGGAGCTAAGATTATTGGCAAAATAGTTTGTTCTCAAGGCGGTCATAAACTTACTAATCAACTGTTGAGAAAACTTCTTAATAATAATCAAAATTTTTCTATATTTGAACTCAAAGAAAAAAATATTCCTCACTCGTTTATCAATAAAACAGCGCTTAAATCGATAGCGTAAAATTATTTCTAGTTTTTTACTTTTTCTGTTACAAACTTTATCAATGAAAAATTTGTTCAAGTTTTTAATTTTTTTAACACTTTTATATTCTTGCTCCTCTAATGAAGATAAAAAAATATCTACTATAAGTGCTGGTGAGTTAGAAACTCAAATGATTGATGCTTATAAAGAAGGCATGAAAGAGCTGGAAAAGGGCGATGTGATATATGCATCAAGAAAATTTAATGAGGCTGAGTTACTTTATCCACAATCAGAATGGGCATCAAAATCTATTTTGATGGCTGCTTATGCATTTTACTCGCAAAATTACTACGACAGATCAATTTTGGAATTAGAGAGATTTATTTCTAAATATCCAAAACATAAAAATATTGATTATGCTTATTTTTTATTAGCCATGAATTATTATGAAAATATTATTGATGAAAAAAAAGATTTAGAGCCATTACTATTATCAAAAAAAAAATTTGAATATATTATTAAAAATTTCCCAACAACTGATTTCGCACAAGACGCAGAATATAAATTAGGTTTAATCCAAGATGTTTTAGCTTCTAAAGAAATGCATATTGCTAAATATTATTTAAAGAGAAAAAAATGGGTAGCTGCAATTAATAGATTTAAGACTATTTTAACTGATTATGAAACCACAATATATGTTGAGGAAGCATTACATAGACTTGTGGAGACCTACTATAAAATTGGACTAGTTGATGAGGCAGAAAAGTACGCGAGTGTTCTTGGTTATAACTATCAATCTAGCGAATGGTATGAACAAACTTATAGGATATTTAATAAAGAATACGTCACCTCTCTTGATATAAAAAAGGATAAAAAATCTATATTAAATAAATTCAAGAATATTTTTAAATGAAAAAAAAAGATAATTTAAAAGTGAAAGAAGATTATCTTAAAAAAATAAATCTTATAAATAAATATAATAAATATTATTATTCTAAGAGCAAACCTCTAGTTGATGACAGTGTTTATGATAAAATTAAACATGAGGTATTAAACTTAGAGAAGAAATATTCTTTTTTAAAAAGTAATGAATCACCATCATTAAGTGTAGGCTTTAAACCATCAAAAAATTTTAAAAAGATAGATCACAAAATTCCAATGCTTTCTTTAGGTAATGCATTCGATAAAAACGATTTGATTAACTTTGAAAAAAAGATCGTAAACTTTTTAAGTTTAAAAAAAAATCAAAAAATAGAATATAGCGCTGAACCAAAAATAGATGGTATATCAGCCTCATTAACTTATAAAAATGGTATTTTTGTACAAGGGTTGTCCAGAGGTGATGGCGCTCAAGGTGAAGACATTACTGAAAATTTAAAAACAATAAAAGATATCCCAATCAAATTAAATGGAAATGATTTTCCAAGTGAAATTGATATAAGAGGAGATGTATTTATTAATAATTTTGATTTTGAAAATCTTAAAAATAAATTTGCAAACCCAAGAAATGCTGCGTCAGGTTCTTTAAGACAAAAGGATCCAATGGAGACAAAAAAAATTCCACTCAATTTTATCGCTTATACCTTTGGATACTCAAAAAATTTAAATATTAATACACAGAGTGATTTTTTAAAAAAATTAAAAGTATGGGGGTTTAAAACAAATAAATTTAATAGGATTATTTCTGGGATAGATAATTTATTAAATAATCATAAAAAATTAGAGACACAACGTAAAGAAATAAATTTCGACTTAGATGGGCTTGTTTATAAAGTTAATGACTTAAACTTACAAAAAAGATTGGGTTTTGCGGCAACTGCACCAAGATGGGCTATAGCACATAAATTTTCAGCAAATAAGTCAATTTCAGAAATTCTAAAAATTGAAATTCAGGTTGGTAGAACAGGAGCATTGACACCAGTTGCTAAAATCAAACCAGTTAATATTGGAGGAGTTTTGGTTTCAAATGCAACTTTACACAATGAAGATGAAATAGAACGAAAAGACATAAGAGAAGGTGATACAGTGACCGTTGAAAGAGCTGGAGATGTAATACCACACGTTGTATCTGTTGATAAAAAAAAACGATTAAAAGATACAAAAAAATTTATTTTTCCAAAATTTTGCCCCTCATGTGGATCCACAACCATTAAAGAATTTAACAAAATAACAAAAAAAATTGACGCTGTTAGAAGATGTAAAAATGATAGTTTCGATTGTGAAAAAATAGCTATTGAAAAAATAAAACACTTTGTATCTAAAGATGCATTTAATATTGATGGTCTTGGAAAAAAAATTGTAGAGTCTTTTTGGAAGCTTAAATTAATTAAAAATCCAAGTGATATATTTAAATTAGATTATAAAAAAATTTCAAATTTAGATGGCTGGGGTAAACTTTCTGCAGCAAACTTAAAATACTCAATAGATATAAAAAAAAAAATTCCTTTAGATAAGTTTATTTATTCTTTAGGGATAAGGCACATTGGACAAGAAAATGCTAAACTTATTTCAAAAAATTTAAAAAATGCTGATAATTTTTTTAACTTATCAAACAAAAATAATTTCGAGGATCTTTTGAATATTGACGGAATAGGAGATACTCAAATCAACTCTTTAAAAAATTTTTTTTCGAATAAAAGCAGTTTAGATGTTCTTGAACAACTTAAAAAAATACTTGAAATAGCACCTGAAAAACAAAAATCACAATCTGGAAGTTTGCATGATTTAACTTTTATGTTTACTGGCAAACTAAAGGGAATGAGTAGAGCTGAAGCAAAATCTTTAATAGAAAATAATTCAGGAAAAATTATTAGTAATGTAAGTAGGAAATTAGATTTTTTGGTTATTGGCGATAAACCAACGTCAAGAAAAGTGAATGAGGCAAAAAATTTAAAAATTAAATTAATCACACAAAGTGAACTTGTTAATATGATAAATTCTAAAGATTTTTAATTAGCCATTTTTTCTCTTTTAAATTTAGAAAACTTGATAATTTTGAATAAACCATTAAATGATATCTAAAAATATAGTCTTTTTCTTTTTCTGTTAACATTTTGTATTCAATTAAATCTTTATCTATCGGGGCTAAAGTCAAATTCTCAAAAAATAATTTTTTTTTAAGTTTTCTTATAAATATTAAGTTTTCAGTTCTGATACCAAATTTCCCTTCTTCGTAAAAACCAGGCTCATTGCTTAAAACCATACCCTCAACCAATTTTACTTTATTATTTTTAGCTATAGATTGTGGCCCTTCATGTACATTTGAAAAAAAACCTACGCCATGACCTGTTCCGTGTTTAAAATCATAACCTTTTTCTTTCAAAAATTTTCTAGCTTTTAAATCTAATTGGTATCCTTTATTATTTTTTTTTAAATCGCTTGTAACAACTGCGATATGTCCTTTTAAAACGAGTGTAAAAATTTTTTTAATTTTTTTTGACGGTTTAGAGAAACATATTGTTCTTGTGACATCAGTTGTGCCATATTTGTATTGACCACCTGAATCACATAAAAAAATATCTTTACTTTTTATCATTCTATTAGTTTTATTGCTTGATCTGTAATGAACAATTGCTCCGTTTGGACCAGATCCAGCAATTGTGTTAAAACTAGGATATAAATAATTTTTACTCTGTTTTCTTAAAGACTCTAATTTCTTCTCAGCATCGAGCTCGGTTAAACCTTGTTTTTGAATATTTTTGATCCAGAAAATAAACTTTGTTAATGCTACACCGTCCTCAATGTGTGATTTTATCATATTATGAATTTCAGCTGAATTTTTTTTTGCTTTTAACAAATAACAAGGATCTACTCTTTCTTTAATATGAAATTTTTGAGCAATTAATCTTTCATTAAAAATAGAACAAGTTTTTTCATCTATTATAAATTTTTTACCCTTTAATCCCTTAAAGAAACTAATTAAATTTTTCGGTTCAATAATTTGATTTTTCGATATTATTCTTTCTCTAAGTAATTTTTTAAATTTATTTTTTTTTCCTATTAATAAAACTTTTTTATTTTTCCCAACTAAACAGTTACAATTTGTAACTGGTGAGAATGGAACATCTGAGCCTCTAATGTTTAATAACCAAGACACATTCTCTGGAGCGCTGATAAACAAGTAGTCTGACTTATTTTTCTTTATAATATCAGATACTATAGAAATTTTATATTTATGACTTTTTCCAGCAATCTCTCGAGGCAAAGAGTAATATCTTCCTGTATTTGATACTCTCGGTTTTTTTAATACATCAACCAAATTTTTGTTAATTGGAATTAATCTAATTTTTTTACCAAAAAAATATTTTAATTGTATTTTGGTATATAAACTTGGATCGTAACCTAAAATGACTTTTTTGAGTAAATTTTTTGGTAAAAGCTTTGGAAATTCAATTATTTTGAAATTTTTTCCTGACTCTCTCTTTGCTTGTAAAGTATATCTTCCATCAACAAATAAATAATTTTTATTTTTCAAAATAATTGCAAAACCTGCTGATCCAGAAAAATTTGAAATTATTTTCAATCGATCATGTCTTACGTACTCCGAAAAAAAATTGTCATTTTTTGGAACAATATATCCATCAATTTTGTATTTATGAAAATTATTTACGATCCTTTTAATTTTATATTTTATCACTTTAATCTTTTTTGATACCTAATCCAACCAGGACTTCTTGTTGTTTCTTGGTTTTCAAAATCTTGATTAAAATCAAAATCACTGTCTTGATTTTCTCTTTCATCATAAAAAGTATTTTTTTCAATTAGCTCTGATGGTAGTTCATCAATAAATCTAGAGGCCATACTATCAATCCAATCTCCTTGATAGAAACGATTCATTGAAAAAGAGATAAATGCTCTCTTCCTAGCTCTAGTAATACCAACATAAGCCAATCTTCTCTCCTCTTCTAGACCTTTTTCTCCTTTTTCATCTATAGATTTTTGATGTGGGAATAGTCCTTCCTCCCAGCCTGGCAAAAAGACCACATCAAACTCTAATCCTTTTGATGCATGCATAGTCATTAAATTTATTTTTTCACCATCCCATTCTTGATCAATTGATGTGGCTAATGAAACGTGTTCCAAAAAACTTTCAAGAGTATCAAATTCTTTCATAGCACTTAAAAGCTCTTTTATATTTTCAAGCCTATTCTCATTATCTAAATCTTTTTTATTTTTTAATAATGCCGAATATCCAGATTCGTCCAATATTATTTGTAGAAGTTTGACATGATCAATTTTTTTTATGAATAAATCTTCTCTCCATTTTTGCAAAAAATTTAAAAAAAAATTTAATCCAATTTTTGCTTTTGGTTTAATTTGATCATCCTCTAAAAGTTTTTTTGAGGAATTTACAAGCGATAAGGAGTTTTTTTTTGAATATTCATGAATTTGTTTCATGGTACTTTCGCCTATTGCTCTTTTTGGATTATTAATTATTCTTTCAAATGCTAAATCATCTTTATTTTGGTAAACTAATCTTAAATAAGCAATACAGTCTTTTATTTCTGCTCTATCGTAAAATTTAATACCTCCAATAATTCTATAGGGAAGACCAATTTTAAGAAATCTTTCCTCAAATTCTCTTGTTTGAAATATTGCTCTTACTAATATTGCTATATTATTTAACGAATACTCATTTTTTAGATTTTTTTCAACTTGATCACTTAAACCAATAGCCTCTTCTTTACCATTCCTGAAACAACTTAAATTTACCAATTCACCATTTTCAGAATTTGTTTTAAGTGTTTTGCCTAGTCTATTTTGATTGTTAGATATAAGATCTGAAGCAACTGATAAAATATTTTGAGTTGATCTATAATTTTCCTCTAATCTAATTATTTTCGTATCTTTATAAATTTTATCAAATTCCAAAAAATTTTTAATTTCTGCACCTCTCCAACTATAAATGGATTGATCATCATCGCCCACACAACAAATATTTTTTCTTTTTTGAGCTAAAATCTTTAACCATTTACTTTGAATAAAGTTTGTATCTTGATACTCGTCAACTAATATATATTTAAAGTTTGTACAATATATATTACAGATATCTTTATTTTTTTCTAAAATATTCACACAATGTAAAATTAAATCTGAGAAATCACATGCATTTAAATCAATTAATTTTTTTTGATAAATTTTGTAAATTGGTAAAATTATTTTTTCATAAATATCTTTTCTATTAATTTGAACACTATCAGGATACCATCCATTATTTTTCCACTTTTCGATAATAGCAATTATTATTTTTGAGGAGATTTTTTTTGTATCGATATTTTCAGATTTACAAATATTTTTAATTAATCTTGTTTGATCTTCTGAGTCTAATATCGTAAAATTTGAATTTAATCCTGCTGCTCCGGCATGTTTTCTAAGTAACTTTGCACAAATAGAGTGAAATGTACCAAGCCAAGATAAACCTGTAGCCTCAGACTTTAAAATTTTTATAACTCTATTTTGCATTTCTTTAGCAGCCTTATTTGTAAAAGTGACAGCTAATATTTGGTTAGGAAAAGCTTTCTTACTTTTTATTAAGTGAGCAATCTTCGAGGTAAGAACTTTGGTTTTACCTGATCCAGCACCTGCAACAACCAAAATAGGCCCATCCGTGTTAATTACTGCCTCTTTTTGAGCTGAATTTAAGTTTTTTAGATATTCTAAGTTTCTCATTTTCTAAATAATCATTATAAGACAATTTAAATTTATGAAAAAATTTAATTTAAATTTTGATCCTAAATTTAACATAAATATTAAAATTGTTATATTAGGTATTTCAACCTCAATTTTTATATATCTGCTTTATTTATCAATACCAAGTTTATATAAATCTGGAAGAGTTCAAAAAGTCCTTTCTGATGAAATACTATCAGAATTTAATTTAAATATTAGTTTATCCCCAGATATTACATACAGAATCTTACCCAAACCTCATTTTTCTATTAAAAATTCAAAATTGTTTTATTTAAATTCAGACATCAATAATGAAATTGGTGAATTAAAAGAACTTAAAATTTTTATTAGTCAGTCAAATTTTTTTAAAAAAGATAAAATAATTATAAAGAAAATTTTAATTAAAGAAGCGAATTTTTTTTTAAAAAAAAAAAGCTTATTTTTTTTAAAAAAACTAGTAAATAAAAAATTCTCAGATCAAAAAGTTCAAATTAAAAATAGTAAAATATTTTTTAATGATAAAAATGATAATACTGTTTTTATTTACTCTATTGATAATCTTATTGCGGAGTACGCGAGAGATGGAGGAAAAAATTTAATTAATATGGATGGAGAAATTTTCAAAATTCCAGTTAAGTTTTATTGGGAGAAAGATTTAATAAGAAAACACAAAATTTTTAAAGCTAATCTAAAAAAAATTAATATTGATATTTTAAATAAAAGTATTTTTGATAAGGAAAAATATCTTTATCAAAATGAAATAAGTATTCTTAGTAGTAAATTCAAAACAGATTATGAAATAGCTAAAAATAAGATAAATTTTAATTCCCTACAGTCAATGATAAGAAATACCCCAATAGAGTATACCGGTAATATTGATCTAAAACCACTATTTATTTATGCAGAGGCTGAAACGAAAACTTTTGATCTGTACTATATTTTAAAAAATAGTTTTTGGTTTAATGAAATTATTAAAGCAGGTTTTATTTTTAATGAAAATTTTAACGGTAAAATTTCTATTAAATCAGATAAAATAACAAAAAATAAGCTGTTTGAAAAAATAAATTTTATTGTAAACGTTAATGAAGGAAATTTAGATTTTAATGAAACAGTCTTAATCAACGACAAAATAGGTAATATTAAAATTCAAGGATCATCTTTTTTTGAAAAAGATGATAAAGTGTTTTTAGAGGCGAAAGCAATTTTAGATATAAAAGAATTGGAAAGTTTTTATAAAAAACTATTAATACCAAAGAGTAAACGTAAAAATTTGAAAAAGTTAGAATTTTATTTTGAGTTCGACACTATAAATACGAACTTTAAAGTTACTAAAATAAATTTTTATAGTTCAAATAATAAAAAAATTAATTCAGAAAAAATTGACGATTTAGTGGATAACTACACAGACAGAAGATTTGAGTATTTAAATTCAAATGGTTTCAAAAATTTCTTAAAAGAAATAATAATTGTTTACTTTGAACTTGGATAAATCATCTTTTTTGGATCAACTATTTTATTATATTCTTTTTCACTAATTAATCCTGATTTAAGAGCCTCTATTTTTAAAGTAGTTTTATTCTTTAAGGCATTTTTTGCAATCTTCGCTGCATTATCATAGCCAATTTTTGGTGCTAATGCAGTTACTAACATTAGAGAATTATCCAAATAATTTTTAATAGTCTCTTTGTCGGCTTTTAATCCCTTAATGCAGTATAGCCCAAAATTTTTTGAACTATCAGATAACAAGTCTATTGATTGTAAAATATTGTGTGCGATTAAAGGTTTGAAAACATTTAACTCAAAGTGTCCGTGTGAACCTGCCATTGTTATACCATTATGATTTCCAATCACCTTAACACAAACCATTGTGACGGCCTCTGACTGTGTCGGATTTACTTTCCCTGGCATAATTGAGGAACCTGGTTCATTAGCTGGTAAAATTAATTCACCATATCCTGCTCTAGGCCCAGAACCCAAAAATCTGATATCATTAGCAATTTTCATTAAACAAACCGCGGTAGTATTTAATGTTCCTGAAAAATTGACTATCTCATCATGAGCGGCTAAAGCTGCAAATTTATTTTTTGTTGGTTTGAAGGGAAGACTAGTAATCTTTCTTATTTCTTTAATGATTTTTTTATCAAAACCCTTATTGCTGTTAATACCTGTTCCCACAGCAGTCCCACCTTGAGCTAATGAATAAATTTCATTAAGCGCACTTTTTATTCTTATTATACAACTATCTAATTGTGACTGATATCCAGAAAATTCTTGACCCAAGGATAAGGGTGTAGCATCTTGTAAATGTGTTCTACCAACTTTAATTATATTTTTAAATTTTTTAATTTTCTTTTTTAGCTCTAAATTTAATAATTCAAGTGATGGCAAAAGCTTATTTTTTGTTTCAATCGCAATTGCAATATGCATTGCAGTAGGGAAGACATCATTAGTAGATTGAGATTTATTTACGTGGTCGTTGGGATGAACGGGTTTTTTTGAACCCATTTTTCCACCTAAAATTTCAATAGCTCTATTGGCAATTACTTCGTTTACATTCATGTTCGTTTGTGTACCCGAACCAGTTTGCCAAACTTTTAAAGGAAAATGATCATCAAGTTTACCTGATATTACTTCGTTTGAAGCTTTAATGATTGCTTTTGATATATTTGGCAAAATTTGTTTTTCTTTACCATGAACTGTAGCAGCCGCTTTTTTAATTATTGCGATTGATTTAATTAGAATCGGTCTTACTAAAAACTCACCAATATCAAAATATTTTTTTGATCTTTGGGTAGATGCTCCCCAATATTTATCCACAGGTACTTTTAATTGTCCAATACTGTCGAATTCTTTTCTAAATTTCATAATATTGCTTTTGGCTTAAAGTACTATTTCTTATACATTATGTTTATCAATAATCAAATAGGAGCACTATGACAAACTTTGAAAAAGTAGGAAAATTTATGGAAACTTTTGGTCAAGAGGTTAAGTCAAAATCTTCATTAAGCTCGGAAAAAATCAACAGTTTAAGAGTTAGCCTCATAGAAGAGGAGTTAGAGGAACTAAAACAGGCAATCAAGGAAAAAAATTTATTGGAAGTTGCTGATGCACTTACAGATTTACTATATGTAACATATGGAGCAGGACATGCTTTTGGAATTAACTTAGATAAATGTTTTGATGAAGTTCAAAAATCAAACATGAGTAAATTAGGTTTAGATGGTAAACCAATTTATAGTGATAAAGGAAAAGTGCTCAAAGGACCAAAATACTTTAAACCAAACTTGTCTCATTTCTTGGTTTAGTTTTAAAAGACTTATGTCAAAGATACAAAAAAAAATTTCATTATTTCTAATCACAATTCTTATTTTGATAATCTGTAAAAATACAAATTTTTTTAAAAACGTGTATGATGTCACTTCAAAAAATCATGATAGTAGACAGCAGGAAATGTATGATTTTTGTGAACTACTTGGAACAGGATATGTATTTTATATTAAAAATAAGTTTAATTTAAATTATTCACCTAAAATAGAAAACTTTAAAAAGTCTCCTGAACAGTACTGGATTTTTAGCAAAAATTACAAAAAAATTGATGAAGAAAAACTAATTATTTTAAATAAATCAAAAAATATAAAATTAAAGAATACTGATTTTATAATTTTAGATAATTTTAGAGATAAATGTTTGTATATGGTTAAAAAATGACAGAACTAATTAACATTTTATCATACATCATTCTTTTAACTTTTTTATTATTTATGCCTTTTTTTAATCTTAGGTTTTTAGTAACAAAAAAAATATCATTAGAGGAATATGATTTGCCCGTATTAAATATTTTATTTCTAACAAATTTGTTTCTTATATTTTCAATATTTAATTTTACTATTACTCAAATAATTAGTGTATTTTTTTCTATAATTTTTATATTCTTGATATATTTTTTTTCTAATTTTAAAAAACTTTTATTTCCAAAAAATATAATTTATTATTTTATTTTTTACTCGATAATATTATTTATTTTTTCAATTGATCTATCAAAAAACCTATTTTTATACTGGGATGCGCAGAAGTTATGGTTACCAAAAGCAATTATATTTTATAATGATGGTTTAATAGCCGATTTAAAAAATACTACTTACTCACATTACTCATTTTTAGGATCACTCTTATGGGCTTTCTTTTGGAAAATTTCTGGTTCTGAATACGAATATTTTGGAAGAATATTTTTTTTAGCAATATATTTATTTGCCATTCTTAATCTATTAAGTTTGATATCAGTAAATAGAAATATTAAAATTATCTCATTTCTGATATTAACTTTAATAACTTATGATTACTGGCTTTTTAGGGGGACCCAAGAAATTCTAGTTTTTTCGTTTCTTTTAATTTTATCAAAATATCTATTCAATTTATTTATGGAAGATAAAAATGTAAGGATAAATTTATTAAATGTTTTTTTGTGTTTAAATTTGATAATTTGGACAAAAAATGAGGGAATTATTCTTAGTTTAATAATATTATTTATATTAATAATTTTCTTTAAAGAAACTATAAAATTCAAATTAATTTTAATAACGATACTTTTTTCTATGATATTGTTACGTTTTTTAACATTCAAATTTAACGGACTTAATTTAGACCTTTCCCAAGATTTTGAATTTTCTAATATAGTTAGTATTTTTGCTAGCAATTTTACAATTATAAACCTTACACTTATTTCAAAATATATTATTTTTTCATTATTTAAATTTCCACATATAATTTTAAGCATATTATTTGCTTTAGCTATTGCTTTTGATCAGCGTTTATTTAAGAAATTTATTTTTTTATACGTTTATCTTTTTTTAAGTATATTTTTAATTTTTTTTATTTATCTCAGCACACCTCATGATTTGGATTTTATGGTAAGCACTGGATCTATGAGATTAATGCTTGAGTTTTCAGCACCAAATCTACTTTTTATATTTATATTTTTTAAGGAGAAATTTAAAATCTAATTGAATGTGGCAGAAGTGTTATGTTACCAAACACACAAAACATTTTTTCAATAATCAATACTTTGCAACAAAGTTGAAAAATATGAAAAAATTATTTTTTTTACCAACTGTTATATTGGCAGTTTTTTTAACATCCACGTATTCATTTTCAGAAAATTTTCCTAAAAATGATCCTTTGCCTGACGGGGTAATGTATAAAGGTGTTAATGAAGATCAGTGGAAAACAATTAAAAAAATTGGAGATCCATTAGATTGTCAAAAAAAGTTATATGATTTTCAAAAAATTCAAGATTATCAAGTTATTGGTCCAGAAGATTGTAAAGATAATAAATATTGTATTCAATCCGCTCTATCTAAAAGCAATCATGTAAAGTTAAAAGCAGGAACTTATAATATCGTAACTCCAATAAGTTTAAAAAATAAAGTTTTAGTAGGTGATACAAATGGAAAAACTTTAATTGACGCAAAATTAATAAATACGAAGGAGTCAATTATTTTAAAATCTGGAATAATTTCAAACATACAATTAGAAAATGCATTTGATAATGGAATATATGTTTCAAATAATTCAAGTGGTTCGCTCTTATACAGAGTTAAAGTTGGAAATTCTGGAGCAAATAACGAAAATAGTCGTGCTGGTAAGGGAGTAGACATATGGGGTTACAATAATCATAGTCACTGTTTAATAAGTGTTGAATTGTATAATGGTTATAATCAAACTAGTTCCAATTTAAGAAAATCAATAAGAGAAAAAGGTGGTAACGCAGATGGTTTAAGCATCAAAGATGGTCCAAGCAATATTACTTTAATAGATGTTCATTCACATCATAATAGTGATGATGGTTATGATTTTTGGAATTCTGGTAACAAAAAACTATGGAAAAGTTTTGGTAAAACTAAGAAGGATCCAATTATAAGAGTTTTTTACAGCAGTGCACTGTTTAATGGAAAGCATCCATTTAAGGGTAATGGTGATGGTCAAGGTTTTAAATTAGGTGGAAATTATGATTTAAAAGCAAGAGACCATGGTGCAAGATTAATTTATGGTTCTGCATCATGCTTTAATAAACATCGAGGTTTTGATAAAAATGTGAGCAGAGCAAAAATGATATTATTGGGTAACGATGCAAAAAAAAATAAACAAAATTATAAGAGCGTTAAAAATAAGAAAATATCCGATGATGATAATTTGATTAAATGCTCAATGTTTTTAAGTGATTAAAGTTACACTCGCAAATGCGCGTATAACGGTTAGATGTTAATTTATTACTTCAATGTAAGTTCCTTTTGGAAATTGACTGGGGACAACGGAAACCTTTGGAAAGGGGCGTTCTGTTCTACCCCTAAAACCAGTTTATAACAGAAAATAACGCTTTTTTGAAAGACTTCATTGAGAGTTTTAACTTTTGTCCTGAACCTTGTTTTGAAACTTCATTGAAATCGGGGGCAATTATTCTCTTATCGTACCCTAAAACCTCAAATTGTCTTTACTTTTGATATTTCAATTTTTTAAAACAAATAAATGTATTTATTTGTTTTAATAATATTTCTATAATTATTTAGTATGAGAAAAATTTTATGGATTATAATTTTAATATTCCCTTTTTTTACAGCAAATTCATTTGCTGAAACTAAGATTAAATATAAGACCTATAATAAACTGCCATGTAAATTTAATGGAGTTAAACTTGTAAGTTCCGCAATACCATATGAAGATCCCAAAGTTAAAAAAAATAGATGCTGTCCTAAATGTTCAGGTGTATATAAAGGGAAAAAAGGTACTTCTATACAATCAATATCTAAAAAACGTGGCACACCTATAGTAGCAATTACCGACATGACTTTATATGAAGCGAGAAATTGGAGTTCTCAATATCGTTGTATCATTCAAAATATATCACAAAAAGGACAAAAAGGATTAAAACAATCAAAAAAAATTATAAATCCAATAACGGGAAAAAAACAAAGATGTGCCTATCCTTATGATAATATATCACTTGTTTTTATTGATGATAAGTATGGCAATTTCATTCGCTATTATCATCTGATGTCTACACCATTAGTTCCAGGTTTCTCAAAAGGAAATTGCGCAGAAAGAAAATTTCAAAGTGAAATTGAATGGAGTGAAGGAATCAGTTTGCCTGAAAATTGTGGTGGTATTAAATATAAGAAAGTAAAAAAAGGGGAAGTAATTGGAAAAATGGGTCATGCAACCAAAACCCATGTCTCATTAGGTATTGGAAGCAAAAATCTTGGTGCTGGCACTGATGGTGTGACTCGATTGTACTTAATTGCCCCAGAAGACAATTTTGAATGGGAAAATCTTCCAACAAATTCTGATGCTTATTTATTTCCTGTTATGTCAAAGAAATATTTAGAGGAAATTGGTTATTATAATTAGAAGGGGCGTTCTGTTGCCAGGTGCCCCGAACTTTGTACCATTATTCGCGAATAATTTGAATTGAAAAGTCTGAAATTTGATGAAAATTACGCCACTATTACGTCAAGAGTTTTCTGTTAGCTTTAGATATGAAAAAACTTTTAGGGATCGTGGTTCTGGGTTTAATGTGCTATAGTTATTAATAATGAAAATAAAACATATATTTAATTTTTGGAAACACTGGAATTGTAATTTATTTGTTAAACTTCATTATATCCCT
>Ga0163109_10002274_pt1 | contig 15075 bp, 18 predicted proteins | sample CRUFie1St13metaG_FD_108704 | JGI IMG/M metagenome (GOLD analysis project Ga0163109, IMG submission 108704) | Marine microbial communities from the Costa Rica Dome - CRUD Field 142mm St13 metaG | ecosystem: Environmental > Aquatic > Marine > Oceanic > Photic zone | place: Costa Rica: the Eastern... | reverse complement strand
CTATAAATTCTTGTAATGTCATATCTAATTAAAAATAGCGTAATATTTATTTCCTTTAGTCTGTTCATCTTCATAGTATATTGAAATAGTAGATGAAGTAGAGAATAAAGTACTTCCTGTTGTAGGTCCGTTATACCATCCGTTAAATTCTCCTCCATAGTAGCTCGTTTCAGCTGTTACTGTAAAGAACTCATAAGTATCATAATCATGAGAGAACTTAAGGTTAGTAACAGATGGGCCCATACTTATTGGATATGTCATTTCGATTGAGCCACTTATTCCATCTCCTTCACTTCCAGTAGCGTAGAATTCAAAGTACTCTCCTACGTAAGAAGAAGAAAGAGCTACAACACATGCTGGAGGTATTGGTAGTGATAAGTTAAATAACGTAAGGTCAAAAGTAATATTAGGTTGTGCTGAACCTACGAACGGGTTATTTTTACCAACCTCACCATCTGTTGAGATAAGTAAAGAACCACTAAACTCACCAGTAAACTGTGGTGATTCATCAGTTACGTTTCTAGGAGCACTTCCGAACGGTGTAACAATGTTTGCGTTATAGTTAGTAGTAAATCCATAGCTTGCAGTTAAATCGTAACTACCACCTTGACTACCTGTTATAGAAGCAATAGACAGTGAACCGGACTTAGTTTCATCAGTTATTACTCCTGATACTTGTTGAGCTTTACTTCTATGTAATTTATGTGATTCAATTATTATACCTGTATCTACTTTTGTTCTAGCAGGAACGAAGTCTTTTATCATTCTAAATAAAGAACTATCAAAAAAGTTTAACAGTCTTATGAATGATTTAGGGCTTCTTGCATACTGTAATGCATCATCCCAGTCCCAGTCTGCTTCATTCCATTTAGTAAATATATCCTCCCAAGTATAGGACATATCGGTAATTCTTCTTCCTAACAGATTAAGTCTTTCATATTTTTTCTCTGCATTATCTCTCGGATCACCAATATAGTCATCAATATCAAAACTACCAGATACTTTTAAATCTATAAATTCGTTTGTACCTCTAGCAACATTGAACCCTACTTGTACTTGATGGCTATCATCTGAATATCTTTTTTTCTTTTTTATAGTAGAAACATATCTAGATAGGGTACTACCTGATATTAAACTACCTGTATTGTCTAATCTAACTTTACCAGCGGGAGTAACGTGGTACCTTACCGAACCGCTAGGTTCAGCACTAGTAGTAATAGATGCGTCAATAGATTCAGATATACTAGAAGAGGTAAAGTATTCAGGTCCAAAATATCTGTTTGAATCTATAGTAGCTCCTCCATACTGTTTTACTGATAGCATATTAAAAGGTATACCGAAGCAATTAATTAGTGCTTTTAATCCTCGTTCAGTTCCTTTAGTTTGAGTTAAGTAAGGTAAATTATGATAAATTCTTTTGTGTACTTCTTGTTCGTAATCTAATTTAGATACTGGTTGTAGGTATTCAAGTGCTGTGCTGCCGCTGTTAAAAGAAGCAGATGTAGCAATAGACATAGATGCTATGTTGAGCTCACTACCTGTTGAAGGTGTTTCACCTACAAGCATTGAAAATAAATTATCTATGTTTTGATTACTATCGTACAACTTAATACCAAATGACTCTATTGCACTCCTTACTATATCTTTTGCTATACCAAAATTAAGCCTGTTGTCTCCATTGTACCTATCAGACATTGCTTTCATATAGACCCATATGTTGTCAAAGTGTTGACCAATCATATGAGTAAACATAAGATAATTAGCATTATTACTATCCTCTCTTATAAAAGTCGGTATAGTGTTAATAAGAATATCATAGTTAGTATTATCGTATAATGATGCAGAGTTAAGTTTATCTGTAAACCAGTTAGATCCAGAAGTTGATGTAGTAGAATATAAGCTACCTGAGTTAATTTTAGGCCATGCGTGAGAACCACTTCCAAAATACAGATGTCTGTCGTAGTGGTCAAAATTATTTACTACTCCTTTTATAAGGTTTTCATAGTAGGCTACACTTCCTGAGCTATTACTATCACTTAAAGAATTTGATGTATATGTTTCTAAATTTGTTTCGTATGATTCTAATAAAGCTAACTTATATTGAAAGTTTCTTAATCTTTCTTCTGCAGACGAAAAATGAATAAAATTTGAAAAATCATCATACCTTATAGTTATATTAGCTCCTTTTTCATTTAACAGTGAATATAGTTTATAATTTGAACTACTAATAGGATAACTAAAAAGTTGATTGTAATTTAAAAATTCAGTAGATGTGCTTGAATCTTCTGCTAACTCTACTTGAAAATTAGGACCTTTAAGATTTTTTACTGATATTTCATCTTCTATAAAAGTTGATACTACCTCAAATGCAAGAGTATTAGATACTACTTCTTCAACTGTAAACTCTGAGTTAATATTTTGACTAGAAGGTAGTGGGTCGTATAATTTAAAAACTACTGCAAGACCTTTTGGTGTTTCTTCTAAATCTATATTTAGACCAATACTACTAACGTTATCACCAAAATTTAATTTAAATTCAGAAAAGTAAGAGGGATCGTTAAGTTTACTTTTTATAGAGTTAACATACTTAGTTATACTGTCATCATCAATATCAATTGATAGCGCTCTTATTTCAGTTCCATCCCCAGATATACTTTCAATGAAAAGCTGACTTCCAAATATTCCGTCGGAAAAAAGATTATTAGTAAAAGTATAAACTAATCTAACATCTCCACTTTCGTATCCTAAATTGACCATATCGTCAACTGGATTAATAGATATATTGGATGAACCAGCTTTACCAGCTGATGCGGCATTTAGTAACTGAGTGTATCTACTATAACCGTTTGTTACTTCTAATAAAGTGTTATCTAACGAGTATACAAATAAGTCGATACGGTGTTTTGACTGATCAAAGAGAGTATTGAGATCAAAAGAATCAATAAGCTTTTTATCATCATCTTTGATAGTGACATCTTGACTTGTAAAGTCTACAGGTATTTCAGATATGTTATATGTATAATTTGCCACTAACTTTCAGGATTATTCAAATCAATTATTTGTTGGTTAAGATCTAATATTTGTTCTCTGAGTATAGATATTTCATCTAATAGAGGTTGAATATCTTCTGTGTCTTTTTCAAATTCTACTAATTCTGAACTTCTTTCTACTAATACTCTATGTGAATTTAATTCACCTTCTACTGGTATTTCAAAATAAAATTTGTCGTACAGAGCAAAAAATTCTTCTATACTAGTTTCTTCTTCAACTGGTGCTGGTTGAGCAAATGTTTTAAAAGACCTATCTACTACTTTTTCAAATTGGTCTTTATTATAAACAGTTTTTTGTATTTTTATTTCATTAGCCATGTCTTACTACCTTGAAAACATTATTATCGTCTAGTACAATAGTGCTATCGTTTAAAGTAGTTTTGACTAATAATCTATAGAATCTTTCTGGTTGAAGAGAATCCATATACACATCAAAATAACTACTAGTATCGTCGGCACTTAGTTTTGTATATGTTGTATCGAAGTCTATTATCATCTCTCCACTGTATTCATCTTTTATACCCCAATAAGATGCAGAAGGTAATTTGTATTCTGTTAAATATATAGATGATGTAGTAAAACTTCTTGTAGGGTACTTAGGTCTAGCTGACAGTCTAAATCTAGCAGAATCAGAGTCAGAATATTTTTCTTTATGATTTTTTATAGTTACAGTCGCTATATCAGTTGAAAGTTCAGATAACGAAGAACTATACACACTGTCGTCCCATTTAAACTCTAAATATGGGGGAAATATAGTATGAGTATTGCTTCCAAAGTACTTTAAGTTAATACTAGCGGATACATAATTCTCATATGAATCCTCTATCTTTAATAACATTCCGTAGTTTGGTATACTACTACTATAATGAGATGTAACTACCGTTGTAACATCTATGTCTACATCATGGTCTGAATCTAATGTAAATGTCTGACTACCTGAGACGCTAGAGGTAATAAAATCTGCACCTAAGCTGTCCCATGCATTTTCCTGCGCTCCTCTATGTTTCCAAGAAACACCGGTTTTATTTAAAGGACTGTCGTCTCTCCTTCCGGTACCGTTTGTCCATGATTGAGATACAGGATAAGCATAAATTGTATAAGAAGTAGGTATTTCAGTTGCTGATGCTAAAGACAAATGTAAACTTGATGTCCATGTTCCAGTTACTTTGTTATCTAAAGTAGATGTTATTTCTGATGTTTTAAATTGAATAAGAGATCTTTGTGCTCTACCAACTAAATTTACATCAGGATAACCTCCTATTTCTATTACTGGGTCTAGTCCTGCATTACCGTAGATGCCAGAAGTATTTGGTTCTGACCAAATAGTAGTGTCTTTTTCGGGAAATATTCTATATACTGCCATCTTAAATATTTGTTACTCTACCTTCAATATCAGTATCAGGAAACTTTACTTCGAAAATACTTGGGTCATATGAAGGGTAGACTATGTTATCTTTTGTTGCTCCTTTTACATCATAAGCATACTCAGAGTAGTTACCTCCTTGTTTGTTTTCAATAATTACTTTTTTTACTGTTTGTACTCCTTTTACTCTATCTAATACTGTAAATATAGTAGATAGGTTAATAGGTTGGTTTATACTCCAGTTTTCTATTTTAAAGTGATTCTTTAATGCTGTTGTACACCCTAGTAGTACATCTCTAGATGAGTAGCTAGGAAGTGTTAATATTTCGAACTTTACACCAATGTTTACTATAAACGCATCTTTTATATCTAAAGCATCAGTTAGCATCATATACTGTGATAGGTATGTACTTAAATTATTTTTTAATGTACCAGTAGCATTAATTAACTTACCCGCACTATTGTAAGATAGTACATAAATTGAAAGTGCTAGTGGATTTTTGTCTAATACACTTCTATCTGAATTGTCTGTTAATTCTCTTGTTACAAAAGTCTTAGCTACTGTTCCAAATTGAGGAGGAAGTGATGCTGCTCTTACAGTGAAATCTTGTAGAGTTACAGCTCTTTTTTGTTCAGAGAATGATCTTAAACTGTTCTGTCTTATTTCTTCAACAGTGTCTCCATCTTTACCTCCTGATGCTGCATCTGGGTTAGTACATGCTAAGGTACTTGAATAGGTTGTATCCGTAGCTGACGGTGTAGATGTAATAGTCGTAATAGAGTTAGCAGGTACATTTGCTGCAACTCCACCGCCGGTAATATACCTTATAGTAAGTGTTGTGTTACTAGGAGACTGACCGTATGTTTTTGTAAATAAGAAGTTAGAGGGGTCAAAAGATAAATCGAATTTGTTTATTGTATCTGCGTCTCCAAACTTCTTTATATATGTAGGATCAGGTAGAAACTCTTCGTCTCTTGCAATTACTACACCTGAGCCGAACTGTAACTGTAGAACACCTTTAGAAGTAAATCTACTTACAAATCTTCTAGGAACACTTTGTAGTTTCATTATACTTGGAATAGAGCTTTGATCGCTTCCTTCGTTACTCTCTTCTTTAAAAATTGTATCTTGTCCTAAAAAAGGAACCTCATACCAAATATTTCCATCACTATCTGTTACATCTAAAACTCTAACAATATCTGTATCCAGTATTTCAATAGTTGAAAATTTTTCAGCTGCTCCAAAATCTTTACTTGTAGTTTTAATAGTACCAGAGAATGCTTTTACTTTCTTAGTTAAGGTATATACTGATGGATTACCGTCTGCTATTTCAGATATCTGTATTGAAGTAGGATCTAAAGAACTACTAAATTTAAAGTCTACTGTTGATGAGTGAATAAAAGTTTGGTTTCCATCGGTTGTAGATGTACTTACTGAGTTATCACTTAATTTTAATGCTTGATCAAAATTAGGAGCAAAAGATGACGAAGTACCTAATGCACTAACTTGTTGAGAGATTTCTAATTCAACCTCTGCAACATTAGTAACTCTTGGTCTATATCCCATCATGTATGCTAATGCATATAAGTTAGATGGGTTTTGAGCATGCTGAAGGAAAGATTCTTGAAGTTGAGTGTCTGTGTAAAAAGATAAGACGTCTCCTACATAGGAGGCCATTTCAATAAACATAGCTCCAGGTGATGCTTCGTTAAAGTCGTTGTAGGTGTCTGGAAAGTAATTTTTAGCAAACTCTATAAGTTGAGTTTTAAAGTCTCCAAACTCTCTATTGATATATTTTATGTCTTTTTCGTTAGCCATTATTGTTCAAAATTTATTACTACCTCATCGTTTATATTAGTCTGTTTAACTGTATAATTAAGACTAAACTGAATAACATTTCTATCCGGGTCTGCAGTAGTGTTTATATCAATAGGTTCTATTCTTGGAAAGAATATTTTTAATTCCTGTCTAATAGCTGCATCTATTAATCTTAAACTATTAGGTGTAATATTATCAAAAATAAATCTTTTTATTTCTGAACCAAATGTAGGGTTAAGGTATCTTTCACCTTTTGCTGTAAGGAAAAAATCAATCAAATTAGTTTTGATAGCTTCTTTAGAAGTAAAAGTAGATGTAAATACACTATCGCTAGAAAAAGGTAATTTTACTCCTATCGCTTTTCTAGGTTGTAAATCTAATGGATCTTTTATTTCTACTTTAAATGCCATTTATTAAAGTCCTCCTGATCTTTTTTTATCTTTCTGTACTGCAGCATCTAATACTTGTTTAGCTTTTGATACAAAGTCAAGTTTAGATATATCTATTCCTGGCATAGGTCCAGAATTCTCTGTCATTCCCATGTTAGATGCCATAGAGGAAGCAAAATTAGGTTTCTGAACTCCGCTGCCTCCAGTTATATTGTTAAAATCTTCTCCAGTCATTTCTGACCTTGTTGCTTGCAACATTTCATCTAATGATGCGCTTTTACCGACAGACCATTTTTTAGGTTGCCCTTTTTCAACAGTCTGGTATACGTCAGTAGGTTTAGTAGGAGTAGAAGCATATTTTACTGCTTCGTTCATTACTTCTTGTAACTCCTCCTTAACTGCTGCTCTTACTTCTTCTCGTATAATTTTTTTTAATAGTTCGAGTTTCATATATATAAATAGTTTAGTTATGGAAGTTGATTATCTATTCTAAATTTAATTTCGTCTAATAGTACTTGTGTTGAAGAACTAAAAGATTTTGGACCTCTTAACACTACAATATCCTCTAAGTTTTTAGCTACTGCAAAACGTTTTGGAGCTATCGTAGGAGAATCAGGGTCTAGTCTGATTTCTAATTTAAATACTTGTCCAGAAGGTCCTGTATGGAAAAAATCTGGGTTGAGCTCGCTATCACCTTCATTTGGTGCAGCAAAAGTATCTAATAAGTCTTTTATTCTATTTTTAATATTTTTATCTAGCTCTGATCCGTCAATATTATCTAATAGTTTATTTAATAAACTTATACTATCACTCTCTTGATCAGTTAATTTTATCCATGGTCCAACTCCTGGTAGTCCATCTTCTGAACCTCCGTCTTTATTAGAAAAGTGATCTTTAGTACATGACCACCTGAAGCCGTTGTACGATATAATATCATTAACAAAGTACTGTCTTCCGTTAAACCATTTACCTTTATACCTTAGAGCTGAATTATCGTTAGTGTTTCTACTAAGAAGTTTAGGTCCTAGAGTTGAAAATATAAAAGTTTCATCTTCATTTACTATTCCTATCCTAGTTAACTGTTCTAAAGTAACATTTCCTTCATCTAATTCTTTTTGTAGAGCTAAATCTGCTTCACAGGATTTAAGAGCATTATCTGATCTCTGTAAATTACGTGTTATTCCCTCCATTGTAATAGCAGGAGTTTCTAATATAATATTTATAGCATCTATATCATCACTTATCTGCTTTATAAATTCTTTAACAAGGTGCATTATATCTGCAAACTTAGTAGTAACGTTAACAGGTATACCGAACCCTGGAGGAACAGATTGAGGAATAGGTAAAGATAATATAATTTTTAATGCTTTTTTTAATCCCCTAACTGGTCTTTTTAATTTTCTAGGTAATCTTTTTATCCTTGATAGCCTTTTGTCAATGTTAGCTAATTTGTTATCTAAACTGTCTTTTTTAGATCTTAACCTTTTTAACTCTTTTTCAGATGGACACCCTTCTCTGTTCAATAAGTTAGTAATCTCTGTTGCTCTGTCCAAAGCATGAGATGTAACTTGACCTTGAAGTTTACCCACTAATCTTGCGATAGTGCCTGATAGTTTGCTTTCTGGGATATTTACGTAAGGCATTATTCAGTGTATACTTTTCTTGATAAATTTAGTTTTAACTTCTGTCTCAATACTTTTAAAGTAGGAAATATAGATGCTGATGATGCTATTATTTTTGCTACTGCTGCAGGTGGTGCTGGTGGAAGTGTTGCTAAAGTTTTAACTAATGATTCAAATTGAGATAAATGATCATCAAGCCAGTCTATAGTAGTCTGACCTAGTAGAACAGGTTCGTCTTCTTTGAATCCCATTTCTCCTAAATATATTCTTTTAGCATCAAGACCTACGTATTTATCTGCATCTATTCCTACTTCTGCGGCATTGATTCCTATCTGTTCTTTAGCAGATACAAGTAAGCTTTCGTCTTTTGCGTTAAAAATTAATCTACCAGAGTTTATTATTACTTGGTTACCTTTAAATTGATCAGCATCTTTTGGTTCGCTTTCTAAAGCTTTTCGTCTTGTGTTAGCTATATCGAGTTCTATAGTATGATCTGAGGTTAGATAAATTGATGAAGGGTCTTCATTTATATCTTCAAGTACTGTATCTAATCCATCTTTCGTTTCAACTTGGCCATTCCTCAGTATAGTAAAAGGTTTACCGTTATTAGAACCATCAGATATTTCATTAGATTCAAACTTTGTTCCTCCTAGCCTTATAGAACTACCATGTCTACTTTCAATCAACACATCTCCAGGAAACATCTGTAAGTTATTTACTGCTGCCTGCTCCTCAAAGTCTTTTCCTAAATCTGCAGTTCCTTCTCCATCTTGTTGAGTATCTGGGTATGCATTATGATGGGTGTGGTTCCATAATGGTAGAATATCAATCCAGTAGACTTTATTAGAAGTAGCCCCGAAGTCTCTGTAATCCGATGAAGGCCCTGTTATAATAAGTACTATTTCATTTTTAAGAGGTAATCTTTTTAAAAACGTAGTACCGCAGTAAGCAAATTTTTTGACTGCATCATCTGACTGATCAGATGCTGTATCAGCTTCTACATATTCAACACCGTAAAGTGCTTGACTTTTACCTTTCTCATCAAATAGTGGATGAAAAGCATCAACTACAACGTCGGTAACTCTTCCAAAAGTTATTGGAGATTGAGCACCAGATGTTTTTGTTCCTGCTTGACTACTTCTAGATGTTGAAAGTCTTGAACCTAAATTATAGTTCGTTGCCATCCTCTTCTGTTTGCTCTTTTTCTTTGCTTTCTAACTCTTTATCTAATTCTTCTTGTTCTTCTAAAAGATCTTGAAGGTCTGAAAAATCAAAGTCTCCTCCGTCTCCTTTAGCTTGTGCTATCTCTATACGTTGTATTACCGTCGCTAACTTAATTAAATGTTCATCATTCTTTACTCCTATCTCCATGTACTCTTTAATCATAGGTACAATAAGAGTTGCGTCGCCAATATTCTCAATTAAAGGTTTAAGTTCTCCTATAAGAGCTTTTACTTGACCTTTTGTTTCTTTTGAGTTGTCGTAAATTTCACCGAAAAGATCAGATAATGTTTTTCCTGAAAATATTTCTTTATCTAAACTCATAATAATAGTTTATTATAAATAGACTAAAGGAATTCTTTTGTTAAGTATCCGTTATCATAATAGAATTGATACTTCTCTTTAAAGTTTTCTTTAAGTTTAGTAACTACTCTTGTCAATTGAGGAGTTTCACAATCGGTCATTTCTCTTATATAGATGTAAAGAGCTTTCTTTTTAAATATTTCAAGATCGTGTCTTGTCTTAAAAATAGTAAGTGTAGCGTCAGCTATCTTTCTTTCTGATTCTTTTACGAATATTTCATCTAATTCTTCGTAAACCTCTTCTACCCAGTTATCAATAAATTTACTGAGAGGTATACCTGAGGGACTATCTATATTTAACGATTCTTCATATGATTCTTCAATATCAGAAAAGGAACCTATTTGTTTAAGCTTTTTGTAGTTTTTATTATTATAGTTTATTAACCACCTTTTTACTATAGTTCCAAAATAAGAATATGCTTTTGCTCCATTAGTAGGATCAAATTTCATTATTTTTTCTTCTAAAAGAACAGATACTAGTTCGTGCTTTAAGTCTTCTATTTGTTCAACATCTGTATAGTAGAACTTAAATGTATGGATAATATTTTCTGCTAGTTTATAAAAGGGGAGGTAGATATGATCAGTAAATATTTTATTTCTATATTCCTGGTCTGTAGATGTGTTATATTTTACTATATATTCTTCTGTCTCTTTTGTGAAGTAATTAGCCTTCGCTCTCTTTCTTGCCATAATTTTCGGGGAGCATGTATCGGTTTAGCTCGTCTTGTACATATTTCATTTGTTCAAAAAAATAACCGACCTCATCATCCGACTGAAAAACCCCTTTTTCGTCAAGATTCTTTAGGTGCTTTTGACCTTCACCAATTGCGTTTGATATATTCTGTAAATATTGTGTTTGGTCTTGCACAACATCTTCGTATTTTTCGTTTTTCAACAAAAGGTTACGAATAATATAAAGTAATAAAATTAAAAAGGCAACTAAAATACCAACTATTATATTGTATACTGTAAAAATATCTGTCATATTAAAGATTTTTTAACATATTAGTAAGGCCTTCGGAGGAGTTTACTCTTTTTCCGGTAGAAGCTGCTGTTTTTTTAGCTTTCGGAATAGTATTACCGCCGTTTCTTTTCCAAATATCATATTCAACCTTGGAAGCTAGAAAATCTGCACTATGTAATACTGAGACTATAGAAGTTTTTTGTCTAGAGCTTTCAACATTACTAAAAAAGTATGCTTCATTAGCTTTATCAAACACACCATCGTGTAATCTGATACCTAGAAACTCTTTTTGACTAACTGTAATACCAAATTTCTGTAGGATAAATAGAGAACGATCAGGGATAAGCATAAAATCAAGCTCTGGGTTGAAAGTATACATTTCTGATAGTTTATCTTGTCTCCATTTATCGGTCTGAGGTATATAGTTAGGTTGATCTCCATCTCCTAATTTACCTAAGTCGTGAAACAATGCGGCAAAGACAAGCTCTTCTTCGGTGTAATCTATTGTTCCACCCATCTCTTGATATAACCTTGACTGCTTTACCGCATATTCCACTACTCTATTGACATGATCAACGTATCCGCCTGCAAAAGCACTATGATACCAAGATTTACCACTAGCAGGTGCCATTACGTAAGTTTCTTCCATATGAGATATCATACTTTTAATAGAATCTTTACGGTCACCTATATAAGTGTCCACAATCTTAAGATGTTTTTCGTAGTTTTTTTGTATTTGTTCCGCCGATAATGACATATTAGATTAATTTTATAATTTATACTATATATTTTATAATTATCTATATATATTTATATACTTATATATAATATTTTATAATATATAAATTAAGATAATGATTTTTTTTCAAAGAATCAACTATTCTACAATAAATTTTGCAAAAATCTCTCTTCCTTTAGTCTCCATACCTGCTTCCCACCAAACTGTAGCTTTAATTTGTATAGTATCGCCTTTCATTTCGGGAGGAAATGGTCCTAAAATACGCTTTCCTGATACTCTTGATTCGGAGTACTTAGATAAAAGAATTCTATCTGACTGAACTATAGGAAGCTCATCATTTTGAAACTCCCATGTAGTGTCTGTATCAAAAGTAGCTTGAACGACCGGAGATCCGTTATACCAATAGTCTTTATTAGTAGTAGCAGCATCAACCAATATACTAAACCTAGGGTAATACTGTCCGTCCCAATTTAAACTGACATGGTAAAAGCCATTTTCATCTTGTTTTTGTGAAAATACTAAAGAAGCACTGCAATCTCCCGAATAACAAGTAGGAGCAGAAGTAAATTCTTCCTTAGAACAAGAAGTAAACATAAATGATACAAGAAGTAGTATAAGAAAGAACAAACTAACATTAGTTACATCACCATCTTCTTTATATGCTCTAAAAATACTGATAGTTACTAGAACTATTGGAAAAAATACCGCAAAAGCGAGTAAAAAGTGTAATAAATACATAACCTTAATTTTTTATACTATAAATATAAGAAAAATAACTCAGTCAGGCAACTATTTTAGTACCTTTCTTCGTTTATTTTTTGTACAGCAGCAATAGCTTGAGTAGGATGCATGTAAAACCCCTCTCTATTCTTACTTACTCTAAATTCCTTAAGGTATTCATGGGTTTTCTTCTCTAAATCATGGGCTTCGGTACATTCTACTGACCATTCTAGGTTCCATTTTTCAATTACACCTGTGGCAGAGTTAATCTCCTTAATTCTCTGCTGTGGAGACGTAGTAGTAAAGCCTATCTTAACTATTCCCGGCATAGAAGGGTTGGTTAGTACATAAACAAACTCACCCCATGTGTTAGAATATTCGTTTAGACGCTCTTTCATGCCATTCAACCTCCATTGACAGTCTTCGGCCATAGAAATATTACCTCTTTCGAGATAAACCTCTTTTCTTTTTTGCATTTCTACGATTTCTTTGTTTAATTCCGATATCATACTCATAACCTTAATTTTTATACTATAAATATAAGAAAAATATCTCGGGGAGGCAAGGGTTTTTTATAAAAAGCGTTAGCTCGCCGCGCGAAACGCGCAAGTCGCACCGCGATTTTAACTATATAATAGTTTTAAAGCTTCTTTTAGAAAGTAAATCTATATATCTCTTAATAATAGCACACTTCTCATACTCTTCGAGCTTTTCAAAATAGAGTCTCAAATGATCTAAACAGTAATCAACATCCTTCCTATCGAAAGACTCCCCTATCTTGTATATCTTATCGAAGTTTGTAGAGTTAATTCGTGTTAGATAAGAGTATAGCTTATTGTAGTATTTGTATTTAGTGAGGTTTCTTATCTTTTTATAGGGACCTGGGTATTGTTTTAGGTACATCATATCCATCATATGGTAGTTCTCTACGCCTCTGAGTACCATACCCATAAGAACAAAAGGGTTATTGAGGGCATCTTCCATGCCGTGTTCCTTGTAGACTTGCTCGTCACCTTGCTCAAATATACTAAATAGAGTATTAGGGTCTATTGGTTGCATGATAATAAATAGGTGTTCCTATATAGCGAAATTTTTTTTCGGAAATTTTCCCGGTGTTTCTTGTATAATATACGAAAAGTTCTTATATTAATAGTATATGATAAAGTTAGACGTAAACATAGGGGATACAATCCTAATGGGTAAGTTTAAAAATAAACGAGTTAAAATAAAAACAATAGAGTACGATGAGTTTGGTATGCCTCTCATCAATGGCAAACCTGGTTGTACTTTTAGAATGGTTCCTAATCCAAGAAAATGAGTCAAAGTTTTATTATTAGTGCTACTGTATTTGTTATCATAATGGTGATCTTCCACATCGTTAAAGATATCTTTCTCTCTACTTACATTAGCTCTAGTATGCGCACCAGAGTTAACAGAAGGTGGCTTATAAGTACGGCAATAGGTTTAGTTATATTATATCTTGTATATGGATAAGGTTAACGTAGGGTTACGTTCTCCTGAAGCTCTTAATCTTGATGGTCATTTCAATTTTAGAGATGATGTATTTGTTCATGATAAAAAAGCAAGAGTAAAATTGCTTAAATTTATAAAAAAGAACGATGAAGATATATGCTGGATACTAGGAGATAGCTTTATGGAGTTTAACTTAAATTATGTACAACACTATCTAAACATATATAATAAAAAAGCTATCTTTATGAGTTTAGGTGGTTCTAGTGTTTATTATTCTTATATGAGATTTTTAAATATAGAGAATGATATAAAACCATACCATACAATGCTAGTAGGTATAAGTAGTGCACAAAGGCATTTTTTTAATCATTACCATGTTCATGGATTTGCTTCTGTAAATACTGCTCGAAAAAGAAAACCTACTAAAAGGTTTATGGAAGCTGTTCAACTATATTATGAAGAATTATTTGATTTTGATGAAAATTACAATACTATTAATGCTGTAGTTGATAGTTTTAAAAGAAGAGCAGAAAGTAGAACTAAACATACTGTCTTTATACCAACCCTTACTAAATACGAAGCACTAGATAATGAACCACCTCTATACCATACGGTGATGAATAAATGGTATAAATCAAATCATAAAGGAAAAAGACCTCCTCTTACTCCTAACCACTGGATAGATGATAAAGAGTTTACAAAATCTTTCCTTAAACACTATAATAGTAAATTTGAAAATTGGAAGAAAGAATCTATATGAAGAAGCTAATAGAATATATCATTATAGGTCTTCTTATTATGTTATTTATCTGGGTAGCCTCTTGTACTAGTGAACCTACCTTATGCTCTAAAGGTAAAAATGATAATGATGTTACTTGTATTGAAATATATCAACCGGTAAGAGCACCTGATGGTACTATATATCCTAATTCATGCTATGCAGAAGCAGATGGATGGGATAATGGTTGCTTAACCTTAGTTAATAATATATAAATATATACATATATATTACTATATCACTAAAAATCATCAGCTAGATGAAAATGAGACAAGCTCACCCGAGCTCCTTACGAGCCCTATAGGGAACGATACCGGCAGTGTTATAGCAGTATGAGGTAACTATTACATCAGCCGGCCGTCCTGGTGATGGTTGTGGTGGAGGAAAAAATATATATAAATAAAATTAATTAAATATATATATTTTCTCTCCTACCTAATTAAAATTAAATAATACTCATATCTTTACTATCTCTATATCTATTCATTTTAATAATCCATCTTCTATTATAACTACTATTTTTATTTATCTTTCTCTTTCTTAATAACCCACTTCTTCTACACCACATTTCAAAT
>Ga0163109_10002273_pt1 | contig 15075 bp, 30 predicted proteins | sample CRUFie1St13metaG_FD_108704 | JGI IMG/M metagenome (GOLD analysis project Ga0163109, IMG submission 108704) | Marine microbial communities from the Costa Rica Dome - CRUD Field 142mm St13 metaG | ecosystem: Environmental > Aquatic > Marine > Oceanic > Photic zone | place: Costa Rica: the Eastern... | reverse complement strand
TCTATCAGGTCTACCATTTTTAAGATCTACACCTTCTAATCTTATTTTACCTTTTTGAAACGGATAACTGTTTAATTCTATTTTTGCTGTAGTTTTTTTTCTAGCGTCATAACTATAATCTAACGATTGTAAGAAATTATGATAATGCTTAAAAAACTTATTGTTTGTTTTACTCGCAGGTAAACTAAAACTTTTACTAAAATTTGTGTAAACTTTTGCAGGATCTTTTACATTCTGTATTGTCTGCGTTAGAGATATTGTTTCATCTTTAAATAAATCTAACCTAGTATAATTTGTATCACTAGATCCTTTAACGTATAACTCTATATTGTTCATTATCTTATATTGCTAATGTAGTCAAAAGCATACTCTGCTGTTATTGTGTATTGTATGACTTTATCACCTAGTCCAGTTTTATATTGTTGTTGTGTATCAGTTATGTTAATAGGTATTGTTTGACTATCCTTATATATCCATACCTGCTCACTTACTAATAATTGTTTTATAGATTCATTAACTGTATCATAACTCATAGGTGGGCTATTGAGTATGATTTTTTCATTTGCTAATGTATTGTATTGTTTTATACTATGCTTTTGTTTACTATACTCCATACTGCTATTTGCAATACTTCTTTTAAATGTAGTTTTTTTAATGTTTACGCTCTCAATAGTTCTTCCGTTAAAGTATAAATCTTCAAATGCACCGTATTTGTTCACGAATGTTACTTTGTAAGCTGTATGTTTATTACACGCTCTGTTTATTGTTACTGCTGTTCCAGTAACGTTTGCATTAGTAGCTGTTGATGAAAAACCCTGATAAACTATAGTAGATCCGTCCCAATATGGTATTTGTCCTGCCGTGTCATTAGGCACATATAAGTTTACATTGTCTTGCATTATAGGTGTACCAGTTATAACTTTTGCACTATTCTGTCCAGTTCCTAAACCTTCCATAAATTCATAGTAACCGTCAATACCAATATGCGATATTGCGTATGATGTCATATTCGTTACAGCACTTCCTGTGTTTATTTCATCTACAGTTGCACTCTTAAATTGTATAGATCCACCAATAGTTATAAGTTGACCAGTATATACATTGTTAAATGTTATGTCTAAATAATCTCTACAAATATCAGCTATCTCAAAACTAACAGTTCCAGTTTCTTGTCCACTGGTACCTGACAGCACAGTATCTTTGCTCATTTGCGTTATTTGTGTTCCATTGACCGTAAGTGTTAGTGTTGCACTTTTTGCAACGTTAGGACTACTGTATGCGTCACTCTGTGTTTCGTAGTAAGGACTTCTTAATAATATTGTTGCCATTATATATCTTTTATTAAACCTGCTTCTACCATACTGTCAATCATATCAATTATCATTTCATCACTAAATATGTTTTGTAGATCTTGTGGTAATTTTTTGAACTCATTAACAAAAGGTATTGTAAAAAAATTGTTTGCTCTTATACCTTTCTCAAATATAGATCTTGCTAGTACATAACCTATCTGCTTATATGTACCTTTTGTATATCTACCTTTTATATCTCTAAATCTTATGTTCTTTGCTTTTGCCCACCCACCTAACGCAGAACTTGGTGGCATATTCTTAAACTTAAATGGTGTGTTCTTGTTTACTCTATAGTTACTTTTTGTACCTCTAACACCACTATCTATGTAATCACCATAATCCTGCATAAATAAACCATAAGCTATACCGTCTTTATTCTCAAATAACTTTTGATATTTTATACTGTTGTAAAGTTTCTTAGTGTTGTTTATAGGTCTTCTTTTACGTTGTAGTTTTGTACCCTTACTAAGATTCTGTCTAGCTTGTTTCTTAACAGCTTTAAAAAATTCTTCTAACCTTTCGTTTAACTTATCTGAATATACTAACATACGTAAAGATCATTTGGCATTTCTATTTCTAGATCTGCATTCCACCCTGCTAAGTTATTTTCAAATCTATCTACAAAAGGCTCACAGCTAGGATCGTTTGTTAATTTATATCCAGTTTCGCTAAGATCCCCAAATCTTAATTTTTGTATTAATAGATTCAATACTCTTAATTGTGTGTTCAATATGTCTTGTTCGTCTGTGTTTTTTCTAAATATATCTTCTGCTACAATATTACTGCTGTCTTTTATATCCATTACTAATACTGTTACATTAAATAATAATGTTTGTTCTGTAGATGTTACACTATTAACAATAAAGTGTGCTAACGGAAAAATTGTTTGTTTGCCTAGATCTATGTCTGATATGTCACCTATTGTTACTGTCTTTGTAACGCTGTTTCCTAATAGTGAGCTTTCTAATGCTTCACTTAATAAATAATATGCTCTAGCTGCTGCGTTTCCTTGCATTTGATTTTAATTCTGCTTGTTGTACTTCACCTTTTTCTTTAATATATAATAAAACATTTAACGACTTTAATAATCTCTCTTTGGTGATATCTTCAAATCGTGTAATATCTCCTTGAGCGAGTTCGTAAATGCTTGTATACCACCCCCACCTTTTGTGGAATTGATTTTTCCTTCCATAAGGTTGGTCATCTGTTGCTCCGTTAAATAGTCCATCATATTGCTCGACAATTCGATTCCTAAATTGTAAAAAAAAACCACCGAACTAAATGCTACGTCTAACGGCATATCTTTCATAACCTCACTTTCTAATGCTTCATACTCTACAATATCATACTTGTCTTTATGCTTTAGCTTTATAGGTCTATATAGTACTGTCATCGCTCTGTGCATATCTTGCCAATTTTGCATATACGTTTCTATATCTATGTACTCACCTAATGATATATCTTCTAATACTGGTATGAAACCGTATTCTGTATTGTTAAGTTTAAATGTATTTATAAGATCAGGTTTAGTTTCTAATAAGTCGTTTAGTATTCCTACGATCTCATTTATATCGTTGATCTTTATTTTAAATGTGTCTTTAAGATCTATGCCACAAAATATTTCAATCATTTTCTGTGCTACAAAAATACCGTCACCATTATCTTTTTGCACCTTTATAAACTTCTGATACTGACCGAGTGTCAATTCATTTAGTTCTGTTGGTACGTTGATCGAAAGTTTCATAAATATATAATAGCAAATTACTGTTTTTTTTTCAATAAAAAAAGGGAGCCATCTACGAACTCCCTATAGTAATAAACCAATTAATATGAAAAATATTCAGAAAAAAGAATATTATGTAGATGTAATTTGTTCTTTTATTACCTCAAAATTTATGTTCTCTTTATTTATTTCATATGCTTTGTGTTTTTCAGGATATTGTATTGCGTCTTGTACGAATAGATCTTCTAGTTGCGAAGCGTCAAGTTTCTTTACAAAGTTATAGTCATAATGACAATATACTACTGTTAATGCTAACATAGTTTCTCTGTATGATTTTATCTTATCGTCTTGTGTAGCTTCCATATTCTACGTAATACATTTTTATCTAATTTTATACTCTTTTGCACTTGTCTTATAGCTTGATCTTGTGTCAAACCTGCAGCTTCATATTGATCTAGTTTTTTTATTATAAAATCTGCTATCATATCTAATCTAGTAATACTAAATATGCTTTAGCGTTATTCTCTCTAAACCAATCTAGGCATTTTCTTAAGCCTTTCCAGTTGCTCGTCATTTGGCAACCCATTGCGTAATCGTAAATACTAAGTTCTACGTTATTCAATGTATAGCAAAGTCCAGAGAATTGATTTACAACCTCTGCACCTTCATCGTAAATGACACCGTCAAACCAATCAGGTGCCACAGTATTTGTTTTTGTTTTGCTCATTATTAAAATGGTTTGTTGTTTGTGTATATCTGTTTAGATCTTTCACGTGCTAGAAACCTAGCTACTATTTCTTCGAAATCTAAATTGTCATAAAGTGCTTTATAAATGTTATCGTAAGCACAATGACTCCAATTTCTAAATCTCTCGCCAGTAGTGTCAGATACACAAAAAGGTGTAAAGTAATTAAATTGCTCTACTACTTGTTGTGCTTGACCAGTGTATATTACATACTGGGATTGATCAATTAACTCGTGCACTATTTCGTGAATAAGGTGATTGTCTTCGTTAAAGGCAATTTCCATATCTTTAATGCGATCATTAAATTTCCAATTAAGTTGTGATTCTATTTCCCATAGAAAACATCTTTCAAATTCATCTATAATAGATTCTTCTGTGAATGTATAGTAATTATTTGTATTCATTTTCATATTTATTGTTTATTATGAAATAAAGTTAATAAATATCTACGAATCTACCAAATTTATTTTTTACATAACTGTATACTTTCCAAATGTAGGTTTGCTTATGATACTATATGTACCATATCTAACAGCGTCTATTATATGATTGTTTTTATCTTCAGGAACGTTAGTCAATTTACCTGATCTATCTTCTATCCATTTGTAGTTTCTAAATTCTTGGATAGCATTATCGCTGTCTTGTAGTATGTTTAGCTTATATCGTTTAAGTAGATCTATTCCTGCGTTTACACTATCTCTACCTTTTATACTAGGTCTTACATTCCAACCCATACGTCTAAGTTCATCATTTAATCTAGGCTCTGCTGAATCGCCAAATATCATTTCTCTGTTTATACCTATATCTTTGAACGCATTATGTATATCTCTAGCTGTCATCATAGTTCTATATAAGTATTCTTTTATGTATATGTTATGATCTTTTAACCATATACCTACCATTGCTGTAGGATCATTACTATAACCGTAATCTAGTCCATAAGATATAAACTTTGCGTCTTCAGGTATCGTGTTGCACAGCTGATGTGTGAATATGATAGCTTTGCTACTTCCTCTTTGTCCTTTACCATAGATCTGCCAGTATAACTCATCTGTATTTTTAAGACGTTCTATTTCTTCAATTAGTACTGGATCCAAAAACGGATTATCTAAGTATGTAGTAATATGAAAATCACAATCCTCACGTTCTATTATATCGTCATATATCCAATGGTACTCATCACTAGGGTTATAGTCAATTATTATTCTATCTGTAGTTCTTATGTTTAATTGAAAAAAATCTTCCTTTGTTAACTCATTACCTTCATTAATAAATAGTAGATCTCTTTTTCTACCTCTCACCTTCATAGGTTCATCTAAGCTTACAAACTCTATAAGGTTATTATTTAATTTATATTCATTTAAACTCTTACTGTGTAATTCTTCACTATATAAATTATGATTCTCTAACAGCGTAAAGAAGTCACGCATACTAGATCCACGTAAACTCGGTCCGTGTTTTCTACATATTGTTACGATCTTATTATTATTGATCATACAATACTTAAATATAATCCAAATAAGTATGTTGTAAGTTTTACCTGATCGAGTACCACCCTGCTCTACAATAATACGCTTATTGCTAGTATCTAGGTGTTCAAATACCTTAGTTGTTTTTAGTTGGATAGACGACCTCAATGTTTATATCTAAATTTTTACCGTCTAGTCCTGTGATCTCCTGTCTTTCAATGTAACCTCTGTTCTTAAACTTTGTCTTACACAAGAAAATTACAGCACTAGGTACTCCGTCATTTACTAGTTCATATAATTTAGTTTCTGCAAAGTCACCTACTACATTTTGTACTTCTTGTACTTTTATTTCAAATTCTTCATCTTCTTTGATCCATCTGTAAGGCGTAGTTCTATCTACACCAATCTTTTTTGCAGCTTGTGACATAATACCTAAACTTTTTTCTAACGCTTTTAAAAACGCTTCTTTTTTATGTGTTGTATTTGTCGTTTTTTTTACTTTGTTCTCGGACTTTTCCACGCTCTACTATATTTATGTTCTTTTATATTAAGTGCGTCAAACACACCGTCTTTATACAATAGATCTACTTCATCTTTAGTAGCACCTATAGATTTGATAATATATTCTGTTGTTACTTCGTGTTTGTCTATGAGTGTTTTTATTATGTCGTGCATTTTTATTGCAACGTGATTCCCTTTTGCTCTATTAATACGTATAGTCAATAGCATTCGTTCTGCTTCTGTTAGATCCATAATTACGCAAGGAACTTTATTATCGTATTTGTCTTGTAGTGCTTTACTTGTTTTTGCTAAGTAACTTCTATGGAAACCGTCTATAATTGTCATATCTCTGTTTACTAGTATCGGCTGAATCCAACCGTTAGTCAATACAGATAATTCTAACAGCTTTAGTTCTTTGTTAAGCACTACATTAGGGTTATAGTCATTTGCTTGTAAACTATTAACGTCTACCCATTCTACGTTTGAAATAGGATCTTCTTTAAACATTATGATCTCGTTTTAGTATTGTAAAGTCGTGTCTATATACTGGTGGCCATTGTTTACCGTTCTTTACTTCATCAAAGTATTTTTCTACAGCTTCTTTGTTACGTCTTACGCTATGATGAAGCATATGACACCGCCAACATATTTGTTCTAATACAGAATTAACCTTTTCTTTTTCTTCTTCTGTAATTGTTACTGGAAAGCGATCAAACACTTTTCTTAGTGTATAGTACGTAACGTCATAATCCTCATTGTGTAAATGTAATATGCCTTTTGTTTGACCACACCTATTGCAACAAGTAGGGTTAGCTATCCAACCCATTTTCTTTGCTCTATTTGTTAGCTTTAAAGATTCTTTACGAAAGTCACCTGACCAACCTTTATAATTTCTCATATCTTTTTTACTACGTATTTCACACCTCTATTATTTACGCCCATAATTCTAAATCCTTCTTTTAGATATTTTGGCAAACTCATATTAGTACAATATGCTGACAGCTTTGTTGCACCATAAGATAATATAACATTTATACGCTTATCCCACAAATTACTATAGATCTTTTTTCCTCTATATTCTGCAAGTACGTAATCTGTTTTTAATCTAAAGTGTCCATTTTTCATTTGCTGCCAACCTACAACGCCAACCATTTCTTCATCAATTTCAGCAACAAAGTAACTAGTAATATTATCATATTTTTTTATTGCTACTGTTTCTTGTCTAAGTAGCTTACTAAACTTATTATATACCTCACTATGCTCTTGTCGATAAATCTTCATACTCAAAATAAATATCGTTCTGTTTACCAGTTGGCATTATGTTTCTTTTATATGCACCACCTAATATTTTTTTAAATACATATAAAGCAGGATAACCACCAAATATATTTGTACTATTCTTAGCTATGTTATTACGTCTTGTTTGTCTTACTGTCATTAATCTTTGCATAGCATTATTGTATTGATGTTTGTCTGTTATGTTTTCTTTTATGTATAATGATATTGCTGCCCAATAATCACCACCACACTTGTCTTTATAAAACCACGCTATCTTTTCGTTTTTACCTTTTACTGCGTCTTTGTAATATCTAGCTTGTACTTCTACTTCAGGGAATACGTCCATTATTTGATTATATAATATAGGATCTAGCGTTTTTACTTTGTGTAAATTTTTAGCAGCTTCAGCGTGTAATACTGTAGCTACTCTTAAACTATCTTTATTAAATACTTGACTATCATAAACCGTGCAATAATCTATTTTATTATCATAAAAATATTTAAATACATCTTTTTCTGTCCAGTCATATATCGGTTTACCTAGTGTTGCATTCTTTAGTTCAGGATTCTTAGTCAAATATGATACAGCACTTTGTGTTATACCACTAAATCTCATCAAACTCTCTTGTGCTCTAATACCTACTAAACTGCACACACGCCTATTTTTCTTGTCGAATAGTAATTTGTCAAACGACCATTGATCGTGTACTCCGTCTACTGTAATTGCACATTCAGGTTTGTCAACGATCCATTTACGATTCTCGTCCCATTGTATATAGTCACGCTTTTCACCTAATATGTATATCTCACTTTTTAACTGTGTTGCATAGTATCTAAAATTGTATTTAGGATTGTCAACAAATGTTAGTACAAATTCACGTACCATTGTGTTTATTGTTTCTTCATCTCTAAACACTACATTTATTTTATCAGTATAATTATTCTTGTCAAAGTATTCTTCAACAAGTTTTAGCATTACTAAACTATCTTTACCACCTGAAAAGCTTACCCAAACTTCATCGTGTGAATTGTATATTTTATCTATTCTATCTAATGAAGCTTCATAAACATTACGATCTTCCCATATTAGATCCTTAAGTGTCGCCATCTGTATCGTATTGTATAAACTTCAGTATTAATTGACTGTCAGATAACATACCATTATCTTCATAAACTTCAGCTATATATTTCAATACTCTTTCAGATACATTTTCTTGTTCGCTAAATTTGTTTTTTATTCTCTTTAAAAAAGCATACCAAATTTCTAGTTCTTCTTCGTTCCTAAAATATATAGTGTAATCATTAAACTTTTCATCTGTCGCACCTTTTATAGTTTCAGTATCTTCTTCTTGTTGGAAGATTGTAGGATTGAGATCTAAACCGTACTGATCTAGCTTTAATACATCATACTCGTTTGCCAACACTTCCCAATCCCACTCACCATAACTAAGATTATCTTTAACTATAAACTCTTTTTTTTGTTCATCAGTCCAACCTACAGCAACGTCAACCCATACTTTATCTAATCCTGCTTCTCTACACGCTTTCAAACGCATATTACCACCTAACACCATATAATCTTCATCTACGACTATTGGTCTTTTACCTAACATTTCAGGGAACTCTTTTAAACTATTTACTAGCTTCTTAAACTTATAGTCCTTTATGAATCTAGGGTTATCAGGATTTTCTAATACTTTACGAATTGATACTTGTTTTTTCATTGACTGCATTTATATATAACACTTTATTAACTTTTTTTTATTACCATTCAAAAATTTGATCTTCGTATTGATTTTCTTTTATCATAGTTTCTATCTGTGCTGCCATTCTTACTAGTGCGTCATCAGGTAGGTAATTTAGCTTTAATCTTATGTATGCTTTTATGTTTGCTCTGTTTTTAAAATCAGGTTTACATAGCAGTAAACTAAACCACTGTTTCATTCTATCGTTTTTATGCTGATAAACCTCAAACATTTTTATACTATGGCATAATGTTGCACTATCCATAGCAAAACCCATTTCATTAAATATTACAATAATATCTTTATTACGTAGATTATAATATTTTTTAAGAATATGCACAAAGAATGATCTTGCTTCTACATATTCTATATCTCTTGTCTTTTTGAAAAAGTTAATACCTGTGATCTTCTTAACTTCTCTTGTTATTGTGTGTGTAAACATTCTATAAAGTTAATAATTTTATAAATTAATTTCAATGTAATAATCATCTAATTCTAGTTCTTCAGTTTCAAAGTGTTTCTCGTATAAATCTAATGCATAAGCTACTTTATCTCTACCACTTTGTATAAACTCTTTACTTACTGGATTGCTAATACCTATATCTTTAGATCCTTTGTCTATTACTACAAACCTAAAGTCAGGTCGATCAAATATTTCTGTATATACGTATGCTTGTACGTCATAATGAAAATTGTACGCACTAATCTCAAAGTTTTTAAGGTTAGATGTAGTTTTTATATCACATACATAGTCATCGCATAAAACATCTGCTTTAGCACGAAAAGGTTTACCCTGAACTAATCCAACTCCGGGATATTCGTTTTGACAACCTTTAATCATTTGCATAGCTGGTTCATTTCTATAGAACTGCTCTACTAATCTTTCAGCGTCATTCTTTTCTTTCATTGTATATACTACACCGTGTTCTTCTTTTGCTAATTTAAACTTCTTTGTATTCTTACTTTGTACGTCTACAAATATTTGTTTCTCGAAATATTCAGGTGTCAATAATAATAAATGCATTAAGTAACCGTCACGTAGTGCTTGTGTTTCAGGTGATCCGTACTTCATTACATTGTAATATGTCTTTGGCGAATCTAATAACAGTTTTATACTACTACTACTAAATGCAAATTTGTGCATAAAGTCATAATAAAAATCATCATCTAACATTTTAGATAACAATTCTTTTCTGTTATAAAATTTACCGTCTAATAATTGTATTTGTGTGTTCATAATTATATCTAGTATTATAGGATCCATTATTTAGTTAAGTACTCTTGCAAAGCAGCTAGGATCCTCCACGCAGCTTTAGCTAAATGTAACATACCGTCATCATCATAAGGGTTAGTACTATGATCAATTATATGCCTAACTGCAGCGTTTAAATGATCTTTACTTTTACTCTTATCCCAATGTAACGGTTTGTCAGGGTGATGTTGTTTGTTTCCTGCTAAACTTACTTTACTTATTTCTAATAATGCTAAAGGAAAGTATTTTAATACACCAGTATAAACTGGCATTTGTTTTCTCTCTTCGTGTTTATTCATATTATTTCTTCAGTTAATCTATAACCTAATACAATAGTCATATCTTGTCCATCAAATTTGTACGACTTACGCTCCATTGTTAATCTAAAAATAAAACTATATAAATCTACTTCAACCTCACTATGCAATTCAGGAACTGTGTCATAATCTAACCATATAGCATTTATTGTATCTAAAAGCTTGTCTTGTACTTCTTCTGACGGTGGTCTGCCTATAACTTCAGTTAAAATTTTTATCTTCATATTTCTTTAATTGTCTTTTTGCTACGTTTCTCTCGTCCATAGCTTTGTCCCTTTGCAATTTGTATTGCATAATTGCTTTTAATCCTAGATCTCTATCTCTTTTTAATTCTATAATATGCCATTGTATATCTAAAAAAGCTTCAATAACTTTTTTTAATTCTTTGTTATCTTTTGCTTTACCTTTCCATTTATGTAATTGTTCTAAGACAATCTGTATGTTATGATCGCACTCAAACTCTTTAATTGCGTCTAACTTTTTATATGCATTTATTAAATCCTGACTCATTGTTTATATAACTTGCTTGTGATTCCTCTAATAAATATACTAATTTCTCAGTTTTCTGTTTAGTCCATAATGTAGTATCAGGACAATTCATTTTGTCAATCTTTGGTAGCTGTAATTTATTTAACCAAAATATATACATTCCTTTTGGATCAAAAACTAAATACAGTTTATGTACATCTTCATCTAATTGCATTAATTTTTCATATTTAAACTTTTCTAACATTTTAGTTTCATAATATGTATGCCTAAATTTCATTTCAATAACACACTTATTTTTTTTTCTCGTTAAACCTTTAGCGTCATAATGTTCAAACTCACCACCACACCATTCTAAATCCCAATTATCTAGATTTAATATATTGACTACTGTTTGCTCCCACTTGTGTACCTCATTTATGCCCATTTTCGTAAATAACATTTAGCTCGTCCACACACTCTTGTATTCTACCTATAATATGCTCACCTCTACAAGTACACAAACTCTCTCGTGGGTGATCGAAATATTTAGCGTGTAATACTTCTATTAAACTTAATTCGTGTTTTGCTATTGTGTTATTTTTTACGCCTTTAAATGTAGTCCACTTGTCGTGATCTACCTTATCCATTTTGATCATCGCTTTATTTGTATTTTATTCCAGTCATTTTTTCGTTTGTCACAGCCGCAATCGTCATATCCAAAAAACTTTGCTATTGCTGTAGCTATTTTCTTACCGTAACCAAAAGTTACAAAATTAATTACTTTTTCTGCTAGATCCCCTAGACCAATCGTATTTTTCGTACTCATCTTTTATAAATTCTTTTACTTTCAAATATGTATTACGTAACGATACATAACTAATATTTGTTTCTCTGCTTAGTTCAGATATTTTTTTACCGTCAGATATTAATTCAAATACAGCTATATCATACCATACTAATTTTTGCTCGTATGTATTAGTAAAGTCGTTTAGTTGTTTAAATATTACTTCGTCTGCCATATTAGAACTTATACCATATTTTGCAAGTGCTGCACCTAATGTAAAATTATCTGCGTCAGTTGTAACAATTATATCTTTACGTTTTTTATTCATTTGCTTCAATCTCAAACAAGCGTGAAATATCATTTTATATACGTAGTAATAATTTATATCATTATCACCATAGTATAAATCTCTACCTTTTTTAGTTAATTCGTCAATTTTCAGGTACATTTCTGACACTATATCTTTGCAATCATCTTCGCTGCAACCAAATGATTTGCAGATCCTCAACCAATCTTTATGCTTCCTATATGCTATTTTTAGTATCACGCTTCTTTACTAAATGTAACAAATTTTTTCCGTTTAAACTAAACCCAACATTATTTGCCAATGATTTTAACTGTATAGGATTATCTAACGGTGTTGGTCTACCACCACTATCTATCTCTTTTATTTTTATAATAGCTATAAAAGTATTAGTCCAAAATTCAGGGTGATTTGTATACCTATGCAATATTAAAAAATTGTCACTTTTATTCAGAAATTTTCCACCACCTTCTGCAGATCCTGCACTAGGAGGTTGTATATATCCTTCAAATTTATGTCCGTTAGGGTGTTTATGTCTTAATGCTTCTGTTACTGCGTGTGTTACTAAATAGATACTACACTTATTACGTCTTGTAAACAATCTCATATCGCTCATAATAGCGTAATCGTATTCGTGTGCTCCATAAGATCTCATTAATTCTTTATCTCGTATCAATGAATTGTATGGATCTATTACAAATCCGTGAAAGTCAAATTCCTTCTTTATATATTCTGCTTTTGCAAGTAATTCACTAGATGTAAAAACTTCGTCAATATCTATATATCTAAAGTGTTCGTGTACCCACTTTATTTTTTCCTTCCATACCTTATCTTCAATCTTATTGAAAGGTAAACCTACTAAAAATTCGCACATTTTCTTTGATATACTAGTCGCTTCATTTTCTGCACTATAGATCAAAAATTTTAGATCATACTTTCGTGCATAAAGCAAGAGTAAATAAAGTAGTGTAGTTGTTTTACCAGTACTAGCGTGTCCAAGTACTACATTAAAACTATTGAATTTAAATCTCCAGTATTCGTCTATTTCATCAATCCCAAGTCGTAAGCCTTCCTTAATTTTACCGTTACGAATATCATTTAACCTACTGACTTGAGATCTTAATGAAACTGTATTAGAACGGTAGTCCGTCATCGTCTTCGTTGTTGCGATCAGGACTATGTTCCTTACTGGTTACTTCTTTGTAGTTGTTATTCTCTAATTTGCTATAAGGTTTCCCTGCTTTACTAAGCATTGTAACAAATTTCAAATAACCTTCGTTTTCCTTAATATGCTGTTGCACTTTAGGATCACTTAATAGTTCATTAAACTTTTCTACGTTTAAACTATTCTTAGATACTATATACGATTTGTCATTTGTATATGTATATAAACCGTTAATAAATATTGTATCACTATTCTGTGCCATTATTCTTAGGTTTAGTCGTTAGTAAATTGTAATAAGCTATTGTTACTTGTCCAATAGAACTAAGTAATTCACTCTGTGCTTGTGCTCTGTTTTCATCTTTTAACTTGAGTGTTTTCTGCCAAGCGTCAGAAGTTACTGTTTCAAATCCTAATTTACTAGCCACAGACAACGCTATGCTTTGTTGCTGTGTTAAAGTACTATTTTCTGTAGTACTTGTTTGTGTTGGTTGATCTTCTACCTTTTTCATTTGTTTACCGTTTTGAATTATCTTTTTTGTTACTGGATTAACTCTTTCGGTCAAAAGGTACGAAACTGTATCGCCTTTTGCAAATGGGTAAACTTTATTCGCAGGATAATTAAATACTGGAATATCACCATTTTTTAAAGAAACTCTATGTTCCTTCATTTCTGTACCGTCTTTTCCTGACCATACTTTACCTTCTTCCACGTGATCTATAGTGGCAGTTCTTGCTTCTTCGTGTGCTAAACTCATTTCTTTCTATTTAAAAATTTGTTATTATTCTCTATGTGCTGATTAATGGTTTCCATTAACTGCTTAGAAGCCTCTTGTTCTTCAACCTCAAATGTTGATATGATTTCTGTAATGCAATCACGCATTATTTCTACGAATTTACATTCGTTACTGTATAAAGTTTCTAAGTTATCTATTTTCTCATTCTTTAATTTAATAAGTTCAGATAAGTACTCTATACGTTCTCTACGCCATTTTAACTGATCGTTAACGTAACTATCAGCAACGGCTTTTGTGTTATTTATGATATTCAAACTCATTTTTGTACGTTTTTATATCTATAAAGTTAATAAATTCTTAGATACTGACAAAAATATTTCGTTTAATTCGTGATTATCGACTTTTATATCTTGTTTAGATCGTCGCATTAATTCGTCTGCAGTTCCCTCACCGTGTATGTCATCTATACGTTTACCAAATGTATATTGATTACCCTGAAGCCAATTATTACAGTAAGCACATTGAGGATATACGTTTTTTTCATCGTATCTAGTTATAATATATCGTCTGCTAACAAAATGCCCTGCGTGTATTTTACCACTATCCCATAAATGTTTCTTCCCACAAGTTATGCAAGTACAATAACCTTTATGATCTGCGTTTTTTTTGCGTATATATTTACTAAATACTCTGTCTAGTTTATTGATCAGTTTTCTACGCATAATACATTATAAATAACTATACAATATAGTATTAGTACAATATAGTTATATATACAATATAATAAAATTACAATATAATACTAAAGTTTTCTTATTTTTTCTAAACCCCTAGATCCAAAATATGCTCCATATACTAAGAGCATTAATTGATTAATTATATTAAGATCGTATTTTAAGAAAAATCCAGTTGCATATACTAGTGTTAAAAATACTAATGACAACGGTCTTACATTTTTACTAAGCCAAGAATCTGATAAAGCGTCAGCTTCCCACCTTCTAGTAACAGCGTCTAACTCTGCTGCTTCCATTTTAAGCATTTCTAACGCAATATCTTTGTCTTGTTGAGGTAAAGCCTCATCATTAACAATTAAGTTCTTTATAACACCGAGTACTCCTTTGTCAGGAATCGTTTCTGCTAGTGTCTGAAACACCCCTGATTTCCCCAGTAGAAACTGACCTAGTTTTGTTTCTTTGAACTTTTTTCTCTTTTTGCTCATACTTTACCTTTTTAGGTTT
>Ga0163109_10002272_pt1 | contig 15076 bp, 16 predicted proteins | sample CRUFie1St13metaG_FD_108704 | JGI IMG/M metagenome (GOLD analysis project Ga0163109, IMG submission 108704) | Marine microbial communities from the Costa Rica Dome - CRUD Field 142mm St13 metaG | ecosystem: Environmental > Aquatic > Marine > Oceanic > Photic zone | place: Costa Rica: the Eastern... | reverse complement strand
CTGGCAAGTTACTTAGTGACGGCACTCAGTGGTTGTTCGGAGATAAGAAAACTCCAGAACAGCGTAAAATGGAACTAGCACTTGCACAACTGCAAGGTGGAGGAATGTACTGATGTCTTTGTATCAAGATCCTAAAGAGCTTAGAAGGGAGTTAGCCGAGAGAACTCGCACTGGTAATTGGGCACAAGACACTTTTACTGATTGGGTATCAGACGGCATCCGAATAGGTGACGATGGCAGAATTGAGCGTGATGGTGCTGCTTGGTGGCTTCAAGGATTAACACCAGGAGCACGGACAATTGCTGAAGGCAGAGAAAACATTGATTCAGCGCAAAAAGTATCTGACATTGTTAGTAGATCAGGACTAAGTGATGAAGAGCTTCGTGCTGCACTGAAGCCTGGTCAAACCATCACACCAACTAATGCAAGAAATGTAATTAGTAAAGCAGCTCGAATTGTAGAAGATACTCCCTCAACTGTTCAGCAAAGTCAAATAGATAGAGGTATATCGGCTGACAATAGAGCGGCGACGGCTCAAGAAAATCAGAACAATATCAGTAAAGCTACTCTTGCATTGACAGAGAAGCAGGGAGATAGAGATCACACTTGGAGAATGAACCAAGCAATTGAGGGTAGGAAGGATAGGCTACTGCAAAGGCAATTGACTGCAGAAACTAATCAAATGCAAATGCAGCTTGAGTATGCTCGTCTTGCTCAGGAAGAGAAATATAGGGCACAAGATAAAAAGGATAAAGCACTCATGATGCTTCTCCAAGGGCTTGGAAACCTAGGTGCTGCGTTTACTATTTAAGATATGCCCTATAGCTGCCATTGGTGTAAGCACCCCAAGGTTTGAAGCCGCCTGCTTCGTCGTGTATTTCTAGAGCAATATCTAGCGATTTATCAGGGTCACGTAGATCATCTACAGTCCAACCACGCCGATTCAACTTATCCATATGAGCTTGTGTGTTGACTTGGAATAAACCAACAGAGTACTCATTACTCTTATTAGGGTCCAACCCAGATTGAACTGTATCAATTGTAGGATTGCCGCCAGATTCTGCCATTGCAATTGCTGAGAAGTTTTTTGCAAATTCAGGAGATCTTCCCTTAGCAATAATCTTGGCGTAAATATCTGATTGTGATTGAGAGCCAAACGAAGGTTTGGGATTCGATGCACTACTACTAGTATTACTGGTACTAGTGGACGAAGTATCATCTGATTTTGACGATTGGTCTATGGGCATATCTTCAAGACCGTCTAATTGAGATTGAATTTGTGCAATTCGAGAATTTCCTTTGTCTAACATAGTTCTATATAGCGCAAGCGTTTCATTCTCTTCTTCCTCTTTGTTCATTTGCATAGCGCCTACACCAAGTAATGCTGCACCACCTGCAAGTAGCCCAGTCATTCGTGCAGTCTTGTATTGACCTTGTACATATTCTTTAGTCTCAGCGCCGAGCCTCTGCCTTTCCATGCCAGCCTCGATGGCCATCTTCGTCTGTGCTGCCCTTGCATTATTTTTGGCAATATTTGCATTAGTCTTAGCGGCTTGGTTAACAGCTTCCATTGCCTGCTGGTCATACCTAGGAGCATTTTCTGCCAGTGCTTTTCGGGCCTGCAGTGCACTACGAATGGCAGCATTCCCTGCTGAAATGTAGTTATTAACGTTAGCGGCCATATCAATCTATGATCAGTACTTCTATTGTAGAGAACCAATTAAAATGTAGAATGTAGATACATTGCCTAATCCATAATGACACAAGCAGAAAAGCTTGCAACACAAGCAGGCACGGTAAAAACGGCTGATGATGAAGCAGAAGCGCAGCCAACGGGTACTGAAGAAAAGAAGCTTGAAACACAAGAACAGCCAACGAGTACTGGTGGAACGAGTCCGGGGCTATTTAACTTTCAGGATGTAATGAAACAGTTCTATGAGTGGGAACCTAGTACAGGTGAAGATGATAATGATATGTCTGGCATTCAGATGAAAAGGACATTCCAAGGGAACATGCTTCAGAGTGTATTAGATAATCAAATGGCCAAGGACTTGGCTTATACAAACCAAGAGATAGCAACCGGTGCAATGACTACAGCTGCTCAGCTTGAGCTAGCTAATCAGTCAGCAGTCATGGATCAAGAGTTTACTCTCGGCATGCAGAAGATGGGTGCTGAATATGACATGCAAAGCCGCTTTGCAACAGACGAAGCAAACCGTGAGTTGAACCGCATGGGAGCAGGTGCTGACCTTCAACAAAATCAAACAAAACTAGAGGGTGCACAAAACCGACTAAATATTGAAGCACAGGGTAGAGAAGAACAAGCACTGCAAAAACAAAGAGATCAAGGTGCACTTGCACAGATTGACTCTCAAGGTAATGTAGACCTAAGTAAGATCATTAAGCAAGGAACACAAGACCGAGCAAATATTGTCGCTCAAGGAAATGTGGACCAAAGTAAGATTGCGGCACAGGGGAACGAAGATAGATTGTCTATCGGTGCGCAAGGCGCAGAAAATAGAAAAGCAATTAGTGCACAGGGATCACAGGATAGAAAAAATATTTCAGCTCAAGGTGATGTAGATATCAATAAGATTGGAGCTCAAGGTGATGTAGATATCAGTAAGATTGGAGCGCAAGGAGCCATTGATAAGCAAATGCAGCGTGTTGCTGGCAAACAAGCGGTACAGCAGCAAAGAGTGGGTGGACAGGAAACTCGTAAGAATATCGGTGCGCAAGGCTTTGCAGATAGAGCACTTGAAAGAGTTAAAGGTAGTCAAACACGTAAAAATATGCAGCAGCAAACAATCGAAGAAGGCAATACTGCCAATCGTCAAAGCAACTATGCACGTAGCTTGGCAGGAATGTTCTGATGCCCACAACAGCTAGTAAAACTGGTAAGGTCTACCTGAACTGCGTTGACGAATGGCTTGATACTCTGCCGGCTTCAGAAAGTGAAGAGTTTAAAGAATTCGCAGAGCACACACCATCAGTCATTGAGATCTGGGTGTACTCAGGAATCATTGGATATCCAGGTACGTTTAACGACCTAGTTCGTTGGACAAAGATGAAGTTCAAGAAATTGAACCGACGTGAAATCCTTAACAGTGAGATTGCCGCACTGCATGCTGACATTCAAGAATTGCGGATGGCAATTACAAGTGGTGAGATTAAAGGTGACAACGGTGCTGCGCGTTTGGCTGCACTAGAGAAAGAGCTGAGGTCTCACATTGAAGTATCAGAAAGGATGAACAAAACTACTGACAAAAGAGGACTGACCCTTGCTGGAGCTGACCGTGTTATGCGTGAACTCAGCAATATCTTTAAAGATGACCCACAGTTTTCTGAACCTATTGAAAACGCGATGAATGCTGTATGGGCAAAAATCTACAGTGAGATGCAGTAATGATGATACCTGAACTGCCAGAACTGCCTGAAGTACGAGAACATAGTATCCGTGCGGTAAGGATGCAGAATCAGATCCCAGTGCAGTTACCTGCAATTGGTATCGGAGACTTAGGAACACCAGGCTTAGTTGGATATAACATTCGTGCTATCGAAGCTGCGCGGTATGCGGAAGCTATCCGTATCGCTTTCGAAATTACAAGACGACAAAATATGATTGCAGCAGCACGTGCAAGAGAGATAGATAGGCAGGCACAAGTAGCAGCACAAAGGCGTAGAGAATGGTGGCGTTAGACTAGTCCTATCGAGAAAGGTATAGATGGCTAGTCCGAGTATTGCACTTGCTTATAGACGTTCGGCATTAATGACCGCAACAAAGGTCACTGCAAAGCCACCATCAGAAGATGTATTAAAAGCACGAGATAACTTCATTGACTTCTGCAAAGCAATGGGTAAGCCCCCCGCGAAACACATGCTGGAGTGGCATAACGAACTATGCACAGGGGAAGATAGTGAATGCCTTATTGGAATTGCAGGACCCAATACATCAATCTTGGCACCAAGAGGATCTGCTAAAAGCACTGTCCTGGGCCTGTTTGCTGCATGGATGATTGGCAGACATACAGCTGCAGGAAAGATGCTCCGTATTCTGTATATCGCTTATATGGTTGATATCAGTAGAGCAAAGTCAGCAACGATCAAAGGCATCTTAACAAGTGCCAAGTACAGAGAAATCTTTCCGATGGTGAGATTGTCAAAGATTAAAAGGTCGGATGAGTATTGGAGTATTGATTATGACTTTGCAGGAATTGACACGGCGGGTGAAGAGGCTTTTACCATTGCATGTGGCGGTCTCAAGGGTGCCATCACTTCCAAAAGATCGCAGCTCGTACTTATTGATGACCCTATCAAGTCCGCTGCTTCAATTAACAATCCAGACATTCGTCGTGAGATGGAACAGACGTGGTCTAATGTTATCGCGCCTACGATGTTCCAAGGTGCTAGGGCAATCTGTCTTGGTACAAGATTCCACTTTGATGATATCCACAAAACCTTATTTGTCCCTAAGAACAATTGGAAGCAGATTGTTCAAAAGGCAGTCATAACAGACGCTGACGGCAGACAACGTTCGTATTGGCCAGAGTTCTGGTCAATGAAATATCTAAACGAACGCAAGATGGAAGACCGTGTTGCATTTGCATACCAGTATCTCAATACTGCAGTCCAGTCATCAGAGGTAGGCATCTCACCAGAACTCATAATTAAAGGTGTCGTGCCAGAAGAATACGATTGTCTTGGTGTTGGTATTGACCTAAGTGCAGGTCTAAGCGAGAAAAATGACTGGACAGTCTTTACGTTAGGTGGAATTAAAGAAGGCAAGATCTATTTGATTGACCAGAGACGTGTGCGCAGTATGGGCAACTTAGAGAAGATGGACACACTCTGTGAAATGCTATCTGACTGGCACATCCTGCTTGAGAATGACGAAGGTCAGTATTTCCCGACAATGTCACCGTGCATGATATGGCCAGAAGCTGTTGCATACCAATCATCATTTGAAGGTGACTTCAAACGTGTGATGTTCGACCAGCGTGCTTTGTATAACCTCAGCTGCTCACCTGTTAAAGGATTCAAAGGTGACAAACTTGCCAGATTGCGTGGTGTACTTGGGTTGTATGAACACGGGAAAGTCGTTTGGAATAAGTGGCGTAAATGGAACATCCTCGAAGACGAACTTATTAACTTCGGCCACTCGCAGCATGATGATGCAGTTGATTCCATGGTGTTAACAATGGGAGGCCTTCTACGTAGAGGTGCCCTTCAATTAGATTACAATAGTGATAGTTTTGAAATCTAACTATAAAGATGTTTGATCCAAACAAGCTTAAGCTAGCTGAAGACAATTACCAGACTGCTTTAATGTCAAACGATCTTGAAGGCAGAAGAACTGCATTGATGGAGCTTTTTGATCAACGAGATGCCAGAGATCAAGCAAGAGGTAGTCAAAAGTATATCGATAAACGCGTAGAAAGTAGAAATAAGTGGAACGATTTCTTTGATCGCGGTCTTGAAGCTCAAGCCAGAGGTGCAGCTGCAGCAGACAAGCTTGCAGCTTCAAAAAATAAAATATCAGCTGCAAAAGAAAAAGCTGAAGCTATGAGAGCACAGTTTGTAGACAAAGTAAAGACACCTTCTGCTACTCCTGCGGCACAAACTCCACAAACTACTGCAGTAATTGAACCGCGGTCGGTACCCATCATGCAGACTAGAGCAGAAGTAGATCCAGCTCCTCCACCTTCATCTCCTACAAGCGCTCCTCAACCTCCTGCAACTCCTCCGCCATCTCCTTCAATTACTCCGCAATCTTCTACTGAGTCTCCTAATATGTCTAATAACAACCAATTTAATTACAACGTTAACCAAGCCAAAAGGCTTGGGAAGGTTCAACAGAAATTAAGTGATGTTCAAGGAATTGCTGCTGGCGATCGTACTCTATACAACGATTATCAGCAAAGAGGTTATGAAGGTAGAATCAAAAGAATTAATAAGCAGAATGCCGCACGTCAGGAACTTAAAGATAACCAATATGACTTCAGTGATTTAAGTAATTACGACAGTGCAGCCGCTGGCAGCAAGAATTTTGGCATGGAGGATGTCAAGTATCTGAAAAAGAGAGGAGTATCAGACGATAAAATTAAAGCGCACATCCAATCTTTGGGAAATAATGTTGATGAAAGCATCCGATATAACAAGGATTTTGCTGGTGACTCGTACGTAGGAGATATTGGCAATACTGGCGACATCAGCAATTTTGATGTTGGTAAAGGATATAACATCACAGATATCAGGTATCTGCAAAGCCAAGGATATTCAGACAAGCAGATTGCTGACGATATGATGAACCGAACCGATAAAGGTTTTGCAGCAGCCTCAGCAAAATTTCTGAACGATCAAGGCCGGCTTGAGGAATGGAAAGAAGCGAAAGAGCGAGCACAGAATGCTGCAAACAATAGTGTTAACAATTCAAATAATCAAACAAATACCAACACCAACACCAACACCAACACCAACACCAACACCAACATTGCGAATACCGATAATAGTAACAAGGAGATTAATCAATCAGCCAACATGACGCTTGACGCAAGTTCTACCAATATAAACAAAGTAAATGACAGCTACAACACTGATTTTAATGATAGTTTCAATACTGACATTAGAAACAGAAATACTGTAGACAACTCAACCACTACAACTATTGGCAATAGCAACACGTTTGGCGCTGGAGCCAACATTGGTAACAACAATGCTGTGACTATTACTAATCAAGGAGGACCCGATGCTCAAGGTGGCACTGGTCTAAATAACATGCAATCTATTGCTGCCTACTCAGCACTTAATAACAATCAGGCTGCTCAATCAAACCAAATGCTAAATGGATATGGACGAGCAGCTGGGGCTATTTCAGAAGCTGAAAGGACCTTAGGTATCCAAGATAGGGTCGCAAACATCTACAACATGCAAGGACTGACACAAGGCTACTGGGGCAATAAAGCTATTTCTCATCAGGCTGACTATCTTGGTGACATCTGGAAAACAGGTGGATTTAGGTTCATGATGCCTGGAAAGTACAAACCAATGGAAGACAAGACTGAGGAAATTGCTAGCAATCTGAACTTCTAGTCCAAATCAACAACGGAGTTAATTAATGCCTATCAATATGAATAATCCTTTTTATAAAAAGCATGTACCATTAGGCTGGAGTCAAGACCTACAAGACTTCGAAAAGTCTTTGGTTATGGATAGGGGCAGAACAGCTAAGGATGAGCTGTGGCATCAAGCTCATGTGAACGCAGGAAGTGGAATCAAAGCACGTAATCGAAAAGAGAACTTAGCTGACTTAGTTGCAGCTAAAGATTTCAGCGGAATTGGTTACAGAGGCAATGCTGAGAATGCCATTAGAGAATATTACAAGCTACTCCAAGCCCAGTACGACCTAGAGAATCCACAACTTCCAGAACCAACGCCTACACCCACACCAACTCCTACCCCTACTCCTACCCCTACCCCTACTCCTACTCCTACTCCTACTCCTACTCCAACGCCCACGCCAACACCAACACCTACTCCTACACCAACGCCAGAGCCAGAGCCAGAACCAACACCTGCTCCTGGAATCAATGTGAACAACACTGCAACTGTTGACAACAGCGTTAAAGGAGTGATCGGAGACGACAACACATTTGGAGATAACGCATCATTATTCAATAACAATGCAAAGACTCTCATCTCTCAAGGCACAGAGGCAGCTCCTGCAGAAAAAGTTGCTCAGGATTTTGTAAAAGAAAGCATCGCCAACTTAAACGTTAATAATAAAGCTGATGTAGACAATAGTGTAGAAACACTTATTGGTGACGGAAATGTATTTGGCGATAATGCGTCAATTGGCAACAACAATGCTCAAACGGCAATTTTTCAAGGTTTGAATGCAGGGAGGGGAATTGAGCTTGGACGGGGCTTCTCACAAGACAGCAGGCTCAATCTCGGAAGGAGAGGTGAGGCGAGGGAACGTGCTCAAAATAGGTTTCGATTTTCAGGCTATTAATAGCTAAGTTTTCTCTTGTTAAAATTGTAAAAGCTATTTGCAAACTAGGTATTGATAGATGGACATTAGTAGAAGTCGAGCTCCGTGGACTGAGACAGGACAACAGTATTTCGGTCACGCTGATCTTGCACATGCCAGAAGTCAAGGTAAATCAGATGCTGAAATCCTTAAATGGGCTAATGCCAACGTAGATAAATTGCCTGGTGGAAAAGGGAAGAATTCAAAAGTATATAAGGATTTAGTTGCAGCTGCTGGAAGAAGCTCAGGCAGTAGTCGTAGTAGAAAATCAAAGCTAAGTCCAGGTTCAATTACTTCAAATTCTTACACTGAGCTGCCTTCTGGAAATTTTGACGCTCCTGGATCTGAGGGTGACAACAGTGGCTCACAAATGCCTGCCATTGGAGAAAACGGCAACCCAGTATTTGAAATCATTGGTAATCCATTATATGAAATAGGTCCAGACGGCAAATTAAGTGTGTCCAATAGTGCTTCAGTAGACAATAGTGTTAGCACACAAGTTGGTGACAATAATACCTTTGGAGGCAACTTAGATCTTGGCAATAACAATGCCCAAACTAAAATCAGGCAGGGTCTTGGATTTAGTGAAGGGAATGTGTTAGATCTAAGTGCCGGAATGAAAGTAGATAATGATGCCAATGTCAGCAACAGAGTAAATACAGGTATTGGTGATGGCAACACGTTTGGCGCTGGAGCCAGTATTGGTAATAACAATGCTGTGACATCAATCGGACAAGGTGCAAGGTCAGCGAAAGAAAGGGCGCAAAATTACCTTTCATCTTATCTAGCGTGATGTAAGGCAAGGTGCGGGACTCTCCTTTATGGAATTAACGGTAAACTTAGTATAAAGCGCAATAGATATGCAGCAAGTTAATCAACAATTCCAAGAGATTCTCGATGCCGCTAAGGAGAAGCGTGGCGACTCAGCTGTTGACACGATGATTGTTTCATCGCATCTAGCGCAGATGCGAATGTTTATCCTTAGGCGTGGCATTGAATTTTTTGCAGATCAAGATTCATATGGTGCTAGACGTGAGTTCCTAAAAGAAGTTTATGACAAAAATATGCTTGAGATGAAACTCGAAAGCATTATTGATTACTTCTTATGTGATGGACAAGGTCTCTTCTACTTCAGACCTTCTGGTGAGACATATCAACTGCTCTATTTCCCAAAAGACAGCTACCGTGCTTATCGGGATCAAAACGGTGAGCTTAACAACGTAGAACTAATTTATAGCTTTGCAGTCAAAGAGCCCACCCTTGCTGATGTATATGGTTCACCCAATAAGCGTGGTGGCAAGAAAAAGTATATTCGACTGAAGGTATTCAAAGACAAAATTATTCAGACCATCTCTAATGAGAAGATTGAGTTTGAAACAACAGAAGCTCCTGGACGTCTTGCTCAAGGTGGACAAGAAGAAGAACTGACAAATAGTCTTGGGTTCATTCCAGCTGTCGAAGTGTTTAATCACTTAGATTGCACAGGAGAAGCAACTGGATCTGGTGAGTTTGATTGGTTATCCAACCAGATTCTGTTTCACGATGAACTGGTAAGAAACGTCCGTAAGAACATGAAGTTCTTCGGTAACCCCACATTGGTCTCTAGCCGCCCTAAGCACGACATTTTGGAGAGTGGGGATGAAAGTAGCTTCAAGCCCACAATTAGCTCACAGGCGGGCTTCTATGACGCCTCACGGCCTAGCACACGCACTAGTCAACCCTTTGGTGCTGCCGGTGTAGATGGTCAGATCAAGGTGCCGAGGGTAATTGCGAATCTGGAGCCAACTGATCGCGTTTCATACATGACACCTGATGCCGTAAGTGGTGATCAGAATATGTATGTAAAACAGTACCGATCAGAAATCAGATTGGCATTAGGTGGAGTTGATGACATTGATATTGGCACTGCTAGCACTGCTTATGAAATGAAATCTCTGTATGGCCGTGTATCTGCAACTGCTGAGAAAAAATGCAAAGCACTGTTTGATCATGGCTTGTGCAAGCTAATGGGAATGATGATCCAACACGAAGAGTTTCTCTTTGAAGAATCCTTTTCGCAAGCAATGGGTTTGGAGAAACCTCGAATCCCACTGCCTGAGGAATTTCCAAATGATCTACCTGAATACGAAAAAGCGTTAGCTAAGTATCAGAAGGAATATACAAAGTTCCTTGACAAACGAGCAAAAGTATTTGATGCTAGTATTAATCAAGGCATCATTCCTCAAGGTGTCACTGGATTAATTCCAGACGGCTCAGCTAAAGTTTCTTGGCGCTGGACAGGGGATATTTTTGAAGAAGATTCACAAGGAATTCTAAATAACAGCATTGTTGTTCGTAACTTACAAGAACTCGGTGTTGATTCCATTGAAGCACTTAAATATCTGTTTCCCAGCAAAACTGAAGAAGAACGCTCAGCCATGTTGACTGGTTATCCATTCAGAATGGTTCAACAGTCACAACAAGCTTTTAATACATTCATCGGGATGCTTGGCCAGCTGTATCAGCTCCCACATCCTCAGATGCCAAATCAGCCACTAGCTGCTGATCCGAATCTTGATATCACAGGGTTCCTATATAGATCACTCGAATTTTTACGTAAGGAGTTAAGTTACAGTGGAAAGTACAAGCCAGACGATAGCGGCACCCGCGCCAGCACCCTCAGCGATGCCGACCGCAAGCGTGCCCAGCTTGGGTTACCAACCCGCGATGAGCGCCCCGTCGCCCTCCCAAGTTCCTCAGACGGTACCGGGGTTGGTAATGCCTCAGGCACAGGCGTCCGCCCAAGCGGCCCCGGTTTACCAGCAGGCGGCGGCCCCGCAGGCTTCGGCGGCCAATCCGTGGCAGGACGCGTTCCAGGCGCTGAGCGCAAGCCTGAATACGCCTCAAGCGTCCCAGGCCCCGGCACAATACTCGGCGTATCAGACACCAACCCCGCAAGTCAATACACAGGCCAACTGGAGTTCCCAGCAGGCGATGCCGACCTACGCTCAGCAAGCTTCAACCCCGGGTTATACGGCCCAGGAAGTCAGAGGTCTGCTGGATCAGCAGCAACAGCAAATCCTAAGCCAGGTCCAGCAAAGCGGAAGCGGAAGTCCTGATTCCTATCTGAGCGCAGTTTCAGATGTATCTCTTGAAGTCCTAGAGCATTTTGGGTCTGAAGCACCTGCACTACTCAATAACTATGCGTGTGCCGTTGAAGATGCTCTGATTGAGCAGGTTGGACGTAACCAGTCCATGAATGTGATGCTTGACGCCGCTAGTGAAGAGCGTTCGGCAATGAACATCATGCTGACTGATCCTGACATCCTTGCTGATTACGTCAACGGTTTCTTCGGCATGGATGGCCCATATCCAACCTTGACAGACGCAGAAGCCGCTCAAGTGGAAGAGTATCAAGCACGTCAGCAATTCGAAGCAGAGATTCAGCAGCAGGAAGAGCGTGGAGTACCTACAAACTTCCAACGTCCACAAATGGATATGCCGACACCTGGACGTGCACAAGCACCTCAACGAACCTTCTGGGGTGACTTCAGCCAGATGATGGATAACAATCCTGAGCAAGCTTGGCAATTCTTGTCTGGGGCACCTCAGCAAGCATTCCAGAGCAAAATGCTTGTCCAAGACTATTGATTAAATAGGGGATATTTAAATCCCCTACAATAGAAATATTGATAAACGTATAAAGATGGCTCAACGTATTCAGCAGATGCCAGATAGTGCAATTCCATATGCACGTAAAGCTCTCCCATTCTCGTCACTAATGCGAGGCAACGGGGCAATGAATCCTCCCGGCGTTGGCATGAGAAATGCTGACGATGGAGGGAATTTCCCTAAGCCATATGCCAATGCTCAAGACCAGCGTAATGCTGAGCTTAAGATGCAAAATGTCAGACAGAATGAAATTGCTAGACAGCCTCAATTAGTGGCAGGTGCTCAAGGTCAAGCACGTAAGGACATTGCTGAGATTAGTGATCAGCAGTTTAAAGACCAACGGTATATGAACAACTACCTGTCAAACGTAATTGAAGGAACATCTGGTGGTGGTGCAATTAAATCTCTTGCATATGAGCCAGAATTCGCAAAGGCTCAGAATGCAGTTGCCGTGGCACAGATGTTTGCTCAGAGAACAGCACCTGAGATTGGACAACTACTTGTTGAACAAAAACTCTACTCTTAATTGACTAGAATATAAACAGTTAGTTGCTGGATAACTGTGCTTCGTAAAGCTGGCGAAAAACCTTGTGGGTGTCAACATTCTGATCCTGAAGTGTTCCAAACTATTTGGAAACATCTAAAGACTGATGGTGTTCCTGATCAGGCTGCTAATCAAATGGCAGCGGAGATGTTGCAGCATGGTGAAGACTTTGAAAGCAGCGTAGAACTCTATCAACAGTACGAAGATAATTATAGAAGCAAAGGTTTCAATGAACACGCTGCACAAGCCATGGCAGTAGAAGCAATGGAGGGAAGAGAAGAGCCTCCAAAAGAATCACTTAGGTTCGCAATGATTCGCGGCTAAGTGTTGACTTAGATAGAATATTAGGCTACAGTAAGTTATATCGAGCAAAGAGAATATGCCACAACCAAGAATATCTGGAGATTCGGTTCGTGCATATCTACGTGATATTGGGCGTATCCCACTTTTGGAGCATGAAGAAGAAATCTTGTTAGGACGCAAAGTCCAGCGTTTGATGGAAATCTTGCAAGTAGAAGAGGACATCGGTCCAATTTCAGAAGAAGATCTTGCAAAGGTATTAGGCATCTCCACAAAAGATCTTAAGCGTCAAGTACGTGATGGCAAAAAAGCCAAAGATAAGATGGTGATGGCAAATCTACGTCTTGTCGTAAGTGTCGCTAAGAAATACACTAAACGGAATATGGAACTCTTGGATATCATCCAGGAAGGATCGATCGGACTTGTCCGTGGGGTTGAGAAGTTTGACCCTGGTCGTGGTTATAAGTTCAGTACTTACGCATATTGGTGGATTCGACAAGGCATTACTAGGGCGATTGCGGAGAAATCAAGAGCGATCCGCCTACCTATCCACGTTACGGAAAACCTCAATAAACTCAAGAAAGCTCAACGTGAACTGAGCCAAATCAATGGTGAGATACCAAACGTGTTTCAACTTGCTGAGCACTTGGAACTGACTGTTGATGAAATCAAGGACTTGATGTGTAAGTCACGTCAGCCAACTTCTTTAGAAATCAAGATCGGTGAAAACAGAGATACTGCACTGATTGACCTACTTGAGGATGAAACCCAGCTGCCTGACACCTTGCTTGAGGTTCAGTACATCAAAGAAGACATCCGCACTCTGATCAATGACCTGCCTGACATGCAAGCTGCTGTAATCAGCATGCGCTTTGGTATTGGTGAAGACGTCATGGAACCTATGTCTATGACAGCAATTGGACAAGTATTGAACATGAGCCGTGATCGTGTTCGAACCCTTGAACAGAAGGCTCTTAAAGGCCTCAGGCTTGAGTCAAATACGCTTGGCGAGTATCTTTAATACAATAGAGATAAAGCGTGATGTATAAATGAACGTAACGCAAGAGGTTCAAAAAAATCATATTATATATGGTGCTAGTGACTACACAGCATCACATAGCCTTGCTGCTAGTCGATCATTGAACTATGCAGAAGGCTCATCAATAACTAAACCTGCACATCAATCATGCTCGGTCATTCCATATACGTTTAGATATGAGGATGCAGTTGGTTTGTTTGGAGTAGAAAACTACTTCACACGAGTTCAGCTAGATATCACAGGTGACATTGTTTTTGCATGCTTTGCAGAAACAGGCTGGACCTGCGCCAACGTGGCAAACAGAGGAGATACTGACGCTGGATATACAACAGGTTTGGTAGATACCTTGGCTGCTTGTACAGATAACCCAAATGGATATCTCTGTGCAAAAACTCCCGGAGATCGACTGCCATCTCTTGGTGCAGATACTTACGTCAGTGTCGATCTAAAGAACCTCAAGACAGGCAACATGAACGTAGACGATTGGTTAGATGTACGTCTGTACACCATGAACCGTGAAGAGCATCCCTATGACAGGATGTGGGTAAGACAGCAAGACTATTTTTATATTGGTTTCCACGCAAGAAACACTCGACGATTACCGTTTGACGTTTCTTGCGTAATTGGACTGGAGTATGCCGATTACAAAAATATTCCAGACAGGCGGATGATTATGAGACGGTAATGTCTCCACCAATTTCGTCCTGCTGTGAGCACTGGTAGCTGAAGCTGCCTGTGATGGGAGGAGTGAACAGAAGGATTGAACCATCCTCACTCGTTTCAATGCCGACAGTGACAGTAGTTGTTTTAGTTGCGTCAGTGTAGATAGCGAATGGGTATCCAGACAAAGAGGAATCTGACAAGTCAAAGTAAATGGTTTGACCTGCACTTGCGGTTACTTCGGCTTGACGATTGCCATCAATGTAGAACCTCTCGTTGCCGTAGTAAGTACTGACAGTTACTTGATGGGTAATGTCAGCTGCAGCAGCACGCTCCTCGATTGATTCGACTGGAGTTTCGGGCTCTTCAGGTACTTCAGGAACTTCAGGCACCTCAGGCACTTCAATCTGATTAGTTGGGCGAGAAGCACCACCGGCTGGAGTTACCGTCATAATTTTTCCACCACTAATAGCGGGAAAAACGTAGTGCTCAATAATCTGCATATTCTCGTCAAAGAGAGCCGCACGACTAATACCAATATTGCCGTAGAAGTTAAATTCAAAATTATCAGCCAAATCAATACGAAGTTTGAATGTCTCCGCATGACCAACATTTATTGCCAGATAGCAAACACCATCAGACTGAGCCACTTTAAATAAGGTGCATGCCTCGTAAACAGTGCTAACAGTGTTAGGTGTCCACCAACGCTTGATTTTATGAACGTCACCACGCTTAGGATTAACCCTAAGCATCTCATTTCCTTTGTGCTTAGTTACTTGCTTTACGCCTGTAAGCACGAGACTATCGGCCATAATATTTAAGGGTTACGTTCTTATATTTTAGCCTTTTCTTT
>Ga0163109_10002270_pt1 | contig 15079 bp, 14 predicted proteins | sample CRUFie1St13metaG_FD_108704 | JGI IMG/M metagenome (GOLD analysis project Ga0163109, IMG submission 108704) | Marine microbial communities from the Costa Rica Dome - CRUD Field 142mm St13 metaG | ecosystem: Environmental > Aquatic > Marine > Oceanic > Photic zone | place: Costa Rica: the Eastern... | reverse complement strand
TGGCAACCTTGATGATTCAAGTCTTCCAGGTATTGCGATTATATAATTCTTTTTTATTTCAGTCATATAGCCGCATGCAATCTTCTCTGGCTTTAAACCATTTATTAGTAAGCTTTTCATTGAAATTTCTTTGCTCCTTAAACCATGGACCACCAAGAGTCCAGTGAATTAGTGAAGCGCCATCATCAAAACTTGTATCTTTTACTAGAGAATTCCAAGAACCTTTTATTTCTCCTATTTCGTTTTCATTATTTAACCAATTAAATCTATGCAAATCTAATCCTGAGGCACTATTTACATATTCAACATTCAAATTTTTACATTTTGGACAATTCAGGAGCATTAAAGAGCTCCAATTCTTCATAGGATAATTTGTTTGGATTTCACCTAGGAATTTTGTATCATTTTTAGGCTTATGATTATGTTTTACGCACATAACAGAATATTTTTCATCTCTCTGCTCCCAGAGATTTGCTATATCATCTTGACACAACATATCACAGTCCATGAATATAGCCCAACCATCGAAATTCATTAAGTGAGGTACTAAAAATCTTGTAAATGAAAAATCTGTGCTTTGTTTTTCTTCTTTTTTTCTCCAAAATATGCCTTGATTTATAAGCTGATTATTTTTTAAAATATTTATTGATAACGGTAATGAACTCTTTTGGTAAAGACTATCTATTAGAACATTTGAAGCTGCTCTCTCTCTATGATCGTAACCAATAAAGATATTAATGATAGTAATGATTTTTATAAAAACTGTTATTATTTTAACTGATTTTAAGGATTTTTAATTTTTCTTTAAGTTAAAAATAATTTAAGATACTTAAACATGTAATTAAAGAGGTTTATCAATGAGCAGTTTTAATTTAGGAAATATTCAATTATCCAATAAATCTGATTTTGTTTTAATAGGTGGAGTTAATGTTTTAGAGAGTAGAGATTTTGCATATGATGCTGCAAGTTATTACAAAGAAGTCTGTAACAAATTAAAAATACCTTTAATTTTTAAAGCCTCTTATGATAAAGCTAATAGATCATCATTTGATTCATTTAGAGGGCCAGGAATTATTAAAGGCATGGAAATTCTAAATGAAATAAAACAAAAATTATGCATTCCAATAGTTTCTGATGTGCATAATATTAATGAAGCTGAAATTGCTTCTGAAGTTTGTGATGTAATTCAAATCCCAGCATTTTTAGCGAGGCAAACAGATTTAGTAGAGGCTATAGCAAAAACCCGAAGGATTGTAAATATCAAAAAGCCCCAGTTTTTGAGTCCGTATCAGGTGAAAAATATTATTGATAAATTTAGACATTTTGGAAATAATAAACTTCTCATATGTGAAAGAGGCACAAACTTTGGATATGATAATTTGGTTGTTGATATGCTAGGTTTTGGGGTAATCAAAAAATCTTGCTATGACTTACCGGTCTTTTTTGATGTAACACACTCTCTTCAGTGCAGAGAAATAAACAGTTCTGTTTCTCAAGGTAGAAGAGAGCAATCTTTAGATTTGGCTAAGGCTGCAATATCTCTTAAAATTGCTGGTTTATTTCTTGAATCACATCCTGAACCAAATAAAGCTTTATGCGATGGTCCTAGTGCCTTGCCTATTAAACAATTAGAACCATTTCTTTCTCAAATAAAACAAATCGATAGTGTTGTTAAAAAACAGTCTGATCTTGTTATTAATTAGGAATTTTTATTCCATTCGGGAACAAGATCTTTTAATAATTCAAATGTAGAATTGTAATCGAAATTCTTAAGATATTTTTTTAGATTTTGTAATTCATTTAAAAGAATTTCTGAATTAATATAATTTTCTCTCGCTTTGTAAATCAGTGGATGCAGTGTTTTTTCACTTTCAGCTGATATTAGTAGCTCTTCAAAAAGTTTTTCTCCAGGTCTTTTCCCTGTATAGATTATCTCGATATCACCATTCGGGTTGCTTTTATTTTTAACTCTTAAACCAGCTAGATTAATCATTTTTTCAGCTAATGTTTTTATTAAAATTGGCTCACCCATATCTAATAATAAAATCTCACCACCTTCTGATAAAGCTGAAGCTTGAATAACAAGATAACTTGCCTCCTCAATAGTCATAAAATATCTAACCATATCTTTATCTGTGATAGTAATAGGCCCTCCTTTATAAATTTGCTCTCTAAATAAAGGAACAACAGATCCAGAAGAGCCCAGAACGTTGCCAAATCTAACCATTGAAAAGCATGTCTTAGATTCTTTGTTGCTCGAATAAGCTTGAATGATTAATTCAGAAACTCTTTTTGATACGCCCATTAAATTGGTTGGTCTTACAGCCTTATCTGATGAAATCAATATTACTTTTTCGACTTTTAAGCTTTTACTAGTTTCACAAATATTTAATGTTGAAAATATATTATTTTCTAAACCTATAATTGGGTTTTCTTCTACCAAAGGAACATGTTTATAAGCTGCGGCATGAAAAATTAAATCTATTTTGTACTTTCTTATAGTATTTTCTAATAAATTTTTTGAACATGCAGAACCTAAAATAGAAATAATGTTTTTTTCGGCGTAATTATTTTTTAACTCTTTTTGTATTTGATACAAACTAGGTTCATTTAATTCAAGCAAAACTAATTTTGATGGATTTATGTTTAATATCTTTCTTGCTAATTCTGAACCTATTGAACCTCCTGCTCCAGTTATTAATATTGACTTATTATTGATAGATTTTGACAAAAGCGATTTATCTGGAGGTATTTCATCTCTTCCAAGAATATCTTCAATCAATATAGGTCGAAGTGAATTTATTTTTGATTTTCCGCTAGTAATTTCACTAAGGGAGGGAATAGTTAAAACTGATATATTAAATTCAGATAATTTATCTAATATTTTTTTATAATTACTCTTCTTTAAAGATGGAATTGCTATGAGAACTTGATCAATTTTTTTTAAATTATTTTGAAGAAAATCTATAGATCTAATAGGGATATCATTGAGTGATCTGCCCCATAATTCTTTATTATCATCAATGAAAAACTCTATACTATATTCATAAGACAATCTTAATGTTGCTTCTAGTTGGGCTCCTGATGCACCTGCTCCATATATTGCAACCTTTTTAAGATTTTTCTTTTTAAAATCAGAAAAATATAGTAATAGATCTCTTAGTAGAAATCTTATTCCGCCGCTAATAAATGAGACAAGAATTAAGAAAATAATAAGATTACCGCCACTTGGTAGGTTAAGATTAAAAATTTTCCCAAATATTGCAATTATTATTATTATTATTAAATTTCTTGATATTAGATAATACAAAGACCTGCTTCCTACGTATCTAGTTAAACTTTTATATTGACCTGTGAAAATATAAATAGGAATCCCTATAAAGAATGAAGCTTTTATTATCCATATCGTAGATAAATACTCTTCGCTAAACGGAACTTCATGTTTTATCCAGAAACCAAAAAAAAGGACAAAAGGAATAATTAAAATATCAATAAGAATTAGAGAAAGCTTACGCAAATTTGGGCTAATATTTCCAATTTTTTTAAAAACAATATCTTTTGAGAAATTTTTCAAGGAAATTAACTCTCTAGCTTTATATTATAACTTAAATCTTTTTTTTTAAATAAATCTCTTAGCAAAATTTTTATCTAAGTAAAGTATAAATAAAAATTCAAATAATGCTATGAAAATAAAAATATTTAAATTATTCTGAAAGGTAATTAAGAAATTTGCTAAACATAGGATTATATAAATAATAGAAATATTTCCATGACTAATACCTGCTTGATGAAGTCTTTGATAAATATGTTTATTGTGGGCATTAAAGATATTTTCTTTATTTATAAATCTTCGTATTATGGATAAAGAGCAATCTAATAATATTGGATATGTTATAAATATTGTTTTGAAGTCAATTAGATATTCTCCTTTACTTAGCATTAAATAAAATATTAAACCTCCTAAATAATTACTCCCACAATCCCCCATAAATATTTTAGATGGATCCCAGTTCCATTTCAAAAAAGCCAACATACTTGCTATTAGAGTTAAGATTTGAAAATTAAAAAGATTTATTTGACTGAATATTAATATTGGGATTGAACATCCTATTAACAATCCATCAATACCGTCTATGAAATTTATGAAATTTATAATTACTGTACCGAAAAAAATTAAAGCTAACAAAACGATATAATTTTGGTCAGTGATTAAAAATGGATGGACAGTATTTACAATTAAAAATGAAAAAATTAGGTGTGTTGAATATCTAATCTTTGAACTTAAAGAAATTAAATCATCTGCTAAACCTATTAAAGATAATAAAGTACAAAAAATTATTATTTGAGATATTTCGCTTTGTCCTTGAAATATAATAAATATTATATTTGAAATTAAAACCATCAATATAAAAAATATTCCCCCTCCTTTTAGTTTTGTTTCTTTATGAGATGATCTTTGATTAGGTATTTCTTTAAATATATTTCCCATTAGCGGTATTGAATATTTGATAAGTAAATTAGTAAGAAGAAAAATTAAAATAAAATAAAGTAAAAAATAAAAAGTCATAATTAAATAAAATTATTAAATTTTTTTTGAGTTATCTTAAAAAAATCCTTGCATTTTGTAGATCCTGAATAATATCTAATATCTTTATAAAAATTTCTTTGTTTTTTTTGATAAAGGTAATCTCTTAATGAAGTGGTTATACCGAATATTATTATAAGCATTTTATATATCTCAGAATGAATGGAATAAAAAATAATAAATTAAAGTTTTTCCAGTAGATATAAATAACTTCTCTAAATCTTTGAAAATGTTTTTTTCTTGAAATACCTCCTATCCCAATATCGACAATATTAATATTAACGGTTTTAGATTTGAGTTTATTTTTATTTGAACAATCTAGGTAGAAATTAAGATCGGCTGCTAAATGCAGTTTTTCATTATATCTCAAATCTTTTAGATTTAATCTAGGGTTAATTAAAGTTCCTTGATGCGATTGTCTAAATCCAAAAAATAAAAGCTTTTTATAAGTATTTTTTTGCAAATTTCTTGTTTGTAATTTTGTGAAATGATTTTTTGATTTTTCTTTTCCTGTTTTAAGATCGACAAATCTTCCTTTAAATATTATTAAATCAAGAAGTTTATTTTCTAAAATCTTTCTTCTTATATTAGAAATAACTTTTTTATTAGATGCATAATCATCCGCACCCCAAAAAAGTAACCATTCATCATAATTGCAAAATCTAAATCCAATATTTTGCGCACCATAAATACCAGTTTTAGAAATTTGTTTTACAATCATAAATCTTTTGTCTTTAAAGCATAAATCGTTAAGATAATCTTTATGATAATTTTCTGAATTGAAATCAACAAAAATTACTCTCCAATTAGGATCTTCTTGATCTATTAAGGACTTAACAAGTTTACCTAAATAATTTGTGGAGTTTTTCGTGGGAACAATAATTAATATGGATATCATTTTTTATAAATTTTTTTAATAAGGATTTCCTCTTGAACGATCCTTTTTTTTGCAAATTCTTCTTTAATATATTTGTAAATTAGATCATTACCAAAAGGTTTTAAACAATGTATTTCAGGAAATAAATATGATGTAGAAAGTGTAGCATTAGAGTTAAGGGCTATTTTAATATCTTTTTCTTTAATATCAGTTTTTTTTAAAAATATCAGGCATAGCATTTCTAGAGGAATTATTCGTAATGGCAATTTTATAATTTGATCTTTTAGAAATTGACTATTTAAAATATTGAAATTTTCTGATTTAAGTCTTTTTATTAATAAATTGTTTTTAATTTCTAAATTCCCAGGATGCGGCTTAATCAATATAATATCTTTTTTTTTATTTATTCTTTCATTTAAGTAATCAATATATAAACTTATTTCTGAATCTAATGTGGAACGATTAGTCTCATAAAAAGTTGTCAATGGGAAAATTATTAAATTTTTGTATTTTGTATTTTTTATTTTTTTATGATTGAGAGTTATTTTTTCTAAAATATTTTTAACATAATTTGGCTCTATTTTAATATATTTATGTTTTTTATTAATTGAGAAATTTAAATTATAAAAATAATAAAAAATATTTTTTGAATATTCATTGTGACTTTCAATTGATGATGTTTCCTTATTCAACCAGAAAGGAATACTTGTTTGGGATAAACATAAAAATCCATCGCCATAAAATTTAATATTTTGGAAATAACTTTTAAATAAATTTAAATTAATATTTCTATAGTAAAATAATCTTGCAAACCAATTAGGGCTAGGCTCCCAAACGCTTAAGAATTTATTTAAACCAAATATTTTTAATGTTGAAATAAGCAGCAATAAAACTAACCTTTTAAAAATACTATTAATTTTAATAACTCTTATTTTAAAATTTGAACCTAATATAATATTTCCATTATCAGCAAAACATGAATAATTGCATTTTGAGTCACCTCTAGAGCTTATATGAAAAACAATTATCTTTTGTATGTTATTTGATAAGTCATTTTTTTTGAAATAATCAGAAAGACTTATAAGAGCTCCCAACTGAGAGCTATAAGAGGATGTGAAAACTATTTCTCTTCGCATTACATATACCCATAAACAAGTTTACTTATTAATTGTTTAATTCTTCCATATTTTCCTTGCTTTGAACCTCCTATCATATTTGACTTGAATTGGGGGACTTTATTATTTCTCAAAGTCATTTTGTTTCTAACTAAATTTTTATAAAAAGAATGTTCTATGTATTTATTATTTTTGTCGTCTATATCTCTCAAGCAATTAATAAATAATCTTAAATCAATATTTGATTTATAAGATATTTGTACTGTAAAACATTTTGATAATATTCTAGAAAAAGGTAAATATAATAGTTTGTTATTATTAAAAAGTACTTCACTTTTTTTAACTATTTTTTTGATGTTAAGTATCTTATATCTACCAGAGATTTTATGAATTACAATATTATGATGCTCCTTTTTAATTTTCTTAGTACCCTCAATAATCATTTCTAATTCAGAATAACCTTTACCTTTATTTTTTATTTTTAATTTTGTTTCTTTACTTGGATTAAATGCTAAATATTTTAATTTGCTAGATGTTTTTAACCCATTTTCAAAAAGATAAGCATTGAATCTTTCCATTTTTTTTGCATTATTTAGAAATGGGTCAATAATATATATTTTTTTAAATAAGGAAGTTTCCAATAAATAATTTAAGTTATTTGTTAATTGAGTTAGTCTTTCTTTTTTTGTGAAATTTGTAATAGGACCAGTTATTGTATTCGGTTTTATACAGCTAGTAATGAGACAAATATGATAATTTTTTTTCATTAATTTTAAATATTTAATTCTAAAAATCCCTCTTTTTCGATAGACCTAAGTAATTTTGTTCCTCTTAGTAATCTCTCTGCTAGTTCTCTAACTGCTCCATAACCTCCATTATTTTTTAATATTCCATCACAATATTTTTTTAGCTTTTTTGATGAATCATTAGGAGCTATCAATAGACCTACTGATTTTCTAACTGTTAAATCATTTAGATCATCTCCAACATATAATATGTTTTCTTTATTAACTTCAAATAAATCCTGCAAAATTTCAACTTTTTCTTTTTTATTTTTTATGCAACAATATATATGTTTAATATTTAAATCTTCAGCTCTTTTTTTTATAACATCTTCCTTTCCGCCACTAACTATACAGATTTTTAAACCAGCTTGTTGGAGATATCTTATTCCTAAACCATCTTTAACGCTAAATCTTTTGATCTGGTATCCTTGGTAGTCATAATACAAATGCCCATCAGTTAATACTCCATCTACATCCAAAATTATAAGCTTAATTTTTTTCAACTTTCCCCTTATAATAATCCATTTTATTTCTTTAAATAATGTATTTAAAATCATTTTAAAGACCTCTTTGAATTAGATCATGTAATCTCAGAAAGCCTAGAAATTCCTTTTTTTGCGATAAAACTGGAATAACATTTATTGGTTTCTTATGATTCTTTTCCATGAGATTTAGTGCATCAATAGCCATAATATCTGGCTTTATAGTTATAGGGTTATTGGTCATTAAGTCTTTTGCCTTTAATTTGTCCCAGAATTTTGCTTCTGTTTTTTCTAGAGTTCTTCTTAGATCACCATCTGTAATAATGCCAACGAAAGTAAAGTCTTTTTCTGATTTTTGAATCCAACAACAACCAATTGAATCTAGTGTCATCTGGGAAATGATATCAATAACTGAACTTTCTTCTTTCAAGGAAGAAAATCTTTCTCTTTTAAGCATCACATCTTCTACCGTTATGGTTAATTTTCTTCCTAAAGAACCCGCGGGATGATTAAAAGCAAATTCTTCAGTGGATACATTATTTCTATCCATCCACGCTGATGCTAATGCATCCCCTATTGCCATGCTTACTGTTGTACTTGTAGTGGGGGCAAGATTAAGTGGGCAGATTTCTTTCTCAACTTTAGTACATAAAAAAACATCAGCGTTTTTTGCAAGAGTTGAATTAATATTTCCTGTAAGTGCGATACATTTTGTTTCCCTAGACTTTAAATGAGGAATGATTTCAATTAATTCCGATGTTTCGCCGCTGTTTGATAATAATAGACATAAATCATTATTATTTACTATTCCAATATCCCCATGTAGAGCATCTAATGGATTCAAATAAATTGAAGTTAGGCCAATAGATGAAAAAGTAGCTGCAATTTTTCTGGCGACAATTCCGCTTTTACCAACACCTGAAACGATTAGTTTTAATTTGTATTTATAACAATTATCTAGTAATGATAATGCTTTAGTTACTTCTCTATCATCTAGGTTGGCGGCACTTGATGATATCGCAGATGCTTCTTCAATTAAATATTTACTTAAGAAATTCATTTGTAAATTTTAAAAACAATAAAAGCATATTTATAATCCTATTATGAAGCGATTGAAATAAATTAAAAAGCTTTTTATTTTATATTATTTGTTATTTCCTCTTCATTAATTATTGTGTTGAGACCTGCGAGTATTATCCAAAATAATAAACTTATCCTAACGTCATAATAAGTAACATCAAATAAGTGATTAAAGACAAATATAAACAATGAAATCCACCAGCATTTGTCAATAAAATTTTTATTTTTTGTAAAAATTATCTTCCATGATTTAATTAAAACTTGTGAAATAATTAAAAATAATGAAATTGAAAAAATTAGACCATAGTTTATTGAAGTTTCAAGAAAAAAATTATGAGCATGAGTTATGTAATCATTTATAAATTCATTTTTATACAAAACATATATATATGGGAAACTTGCTGCACCCCAACCTAAGATAGGTTTTTTAAATATTGCAATTAACGCTACTCTCCAAATATCAATTCTTGGAAAAATTTCTAAGATTTTTTGCAAACCCTTATCTTTATTCTCATTCCAGATGGAATAAAGAATAGAATTTAAGCCTAATTTTATTAAATATTTTTCATATAGGAATACAAAAATAGTAATTATTAAAGATAATATTAAAAATTTACAAATGCTTTGATTAATCAGAAATATTATTGGTATGAATAAGCTTATTAGAGTGTCTTTAGAATTTGTAAGTAGGGTTGAAAACAGAATTATTAGACTATAAAAAATAACGATAATTAGTTTATATTGATTTTTTCTATTATTTAAAATTATTCCAATAGCTAAAGGCCAAATCATAGTTAACCAAGAGGCTGCGTAATTTGGATTACTAAAAAGGCCACTCAAACCTTTAATTTCACTTTTGGCCTTTAGAAACCATACTATATTTCCATTTAATGTACTTAATTGATTCTCCCAACCTAAATAAAATTCTCCTATCCCAGTTATTAATAATGGTAATGTACCAATTAATAATAAGTATGTGCTTAAAGTTCTATATTTTGTATTTTTTAAGTAAGGTTGAATTAAAAAGAAACATATAAAAAAAGGAATCCAATTAAATAATCCAATAATGTTTGATGAAAATTGCCATTCTTCAAATTGATTAATTTCATGAAAAATTGAAATAATGGTATTAATAAATAATGTTATAGAAATTATCAGGAATAATTTATTTAATTTATTGAGAGTAAATAAATTTTTAAATTCAATAGAGGATAAAATTATTGAAATTAATATTGATATAACACTTATTATCGGAGCTGAAACTAGAAAAAATAAACCTAAATTAAAGAATAAAAATCCAAATTTAAATATAATTACCTCATTTGAAATTTCTTCTTCAAACAAAAATCGTAAATTTTTCTTTAAAGACATTATCAAAATATATTTTGCAAATTTATTATTTAATTAGATAGTAACTCTTGGAGAATTTAGAAAAGTATTTACAAATAAATAATTTGAAATTATTCTTATAAGAATTGTAAATTATATTGAGATTTTGAATCATATCCTATAAAAATACTCATTAAATTTTATTCTCATCTAAGCTTTTATTTTAATCATAGTTTAAATTATTTACAGAGTATTTTCAAGGTTTTAAAAATTTTGAAGATTTTTATTAAATTTAATTTAGACTAACTAAAAATTACTTAAAAAGTAAACCTTTGAGGTTTTATAGTTTAATTGCACTAATTAAAGTCAACATTGACTAATTATCTTTTCAAACTTGCTAGAAATAAATTATTCAATATTTCAATAAGAAATATTTTATCTTATTTCTACTATACATATATGAAGATTAAGTTTATTAAATATAGATCTAGAAATAAGCTTGAGTTTGATTGGAATTCACAAAACTTTAATAGAACAGCACTTTTAAATTTTATTATTTCCTGTAATCCTGGCAAATCTAATATTAAGTATTTAGAAATAGGTTGTCAAAATAACTATAATTTTAATGCTATTTGCCTAGAAGATAAAATTGGAGTCGATCCGGATATTGGTGGGAATTTAAGGATGACATCAGATCAATTTTTTAAACAAAATGAACTGAAATTCGACTTAATTTTTTTAGATGGTCTTCATACTTATGAACAAACTAAGAGGGATTTATTAAATTCTCTAGAAATTATTAATGAAAATGGAGTTATAGTTTTAGATGACTTCATTCCTAGGAATTGGAGAGAGCACTTTACTCCCAGAGTACAAACGGATTGGAATGGAGATGTTTGGAAAATTGCATTTGAACTTGTTAAATCTAAGGGAATTGACTTTAGAATAATCGCAATTGATGGAGGTCAATGTGTGATATTCAAGAATTCAAATAAGTACTATATACCAGATTCTTTTAATGAATTTAAGGATTTGAATTATGACTTTTACTTTGAAAATTTTAATAAACTTCCTGTTATTAACTTAGAAGTTGGTTTGAAGTGGATAAAGGAAAGAATTTCTAACGAAATTTAACTTTTTTCTTATATACGCTTCCTAATGGATTCGAACCATTGACCCACTGCTTAGAAGGCAGTTGCTCTATCCAGCTGAGCTAAGGAAGCTAGAAAAATAGGCTCTCATTAATTTAAAGGAAAAATTTAAGATCTGAAGTCAGATTTTTTAAAAACCTAAGTTTGATGCCTAATTAACTTCTCTATATTAAAACAGGCATGTTAACTTATCCAGTAAATTTTAAAAAATGAATAATCTATTTACTTATTTTATTAATTTATATATTTGGCATTTGTTTGCCATCAGAAATAATAACTCCATTTTTTATCTCAATAATTCTGTCACACTTTTTTAAAGTTTGATATCTATGAGAGATCATTATGCAAGTTAAATTGTTATTTAATTTATATAGTTCTCTCATTATCAAATCTTCCACTTCATAGTCAAGCGCACTAGTTGCTTCATCTAATATTAATATCTCTTTTGAATTACTAAAAAGATTAAAAAAGGCTCGAGCTATTCCTAATCGCTGCCTTTGACCACCACTCAATTTCGTTCCCATTTCTCCAATTACAGTTTCGTAACCAAAGGGTAATCTGGAAATAAAATCATGAATTTGTGCTCTTTTAGCAGATTCAATAACTTTTTTCTTATCAATATCTTCTTTTTTCATGCCGCAAGCAATATTTTCAATAATTGAAGAATCTAAAAGATAAATATCTTGAGGAACATATGAAATCTTTGATCTCCAAGAAGAAATTTCCTCAATATTTGATAGTTTTATTTCATCTATGTAGATACTACCCTTTGATGGATTAAGAAGTCCAATTAAAAGATCAACTAATGTACTTTTCCCAGAACCTGTCTGGCCTATAATTCCAATTCTTTCTGATTTCTTTATTTTTAGATTAATACCCATTAAAACATTTTTTGAAGTTCCTCTATATTTGAAGAAAATATCTTTTAAAGAAATCTCATTTTTAAACTCTAATTTATTTTTTTGCAAATTATTTAAATTTGGAACTATTTGATTTATCGAATAAAGTACCTTTTCTATTGCGTTTGAATTACCGCTAATCCTTGTCCAAGAAGCATATATTTGTTGAAGTTGTGGCAAAACCTTTTGGCATGAAACTGCAATGACAGTTATTTTAGATAAAAGGAGAACACCACTTGATGATGTCATTACTACATAAATGGCTAAAAAAGCTAAATAAATAAAAGCTATTGTTTCAACTAAAGCTTTTGGAGAATTTGATATGAAATCATTTTCGGCAATTTTTTTTCTTAATGGCTGATCAATATTAAAGAAATTCTGTATGTAGAACTTGTAATTATTATCAAGCATTATTTCCTTAATAGATCCAAGACTTTCATTCAAAAACTTTATTTGTTTTTCTCTATATTGTGAAATAAATATACTATTCCTTCTCAAATAAAATCTACTGACCATTGTCAGAAAAAAGTATGTAATGATAAAGATAAGGAATGAAATCAATGCTAACCTGGTATCAAATAGAAAAACGGCAGTTAAAATAAAAAATACATATGTCAAAGAGAGTAGCATTCTTAGAAAATATGTAAAAACATCACCTAGTTGATTAATCTCAATGGAATTTAAGGCAACTATTTCAGAACTGTTTTTAGAAATATGCACAGCATAAGGTTGGGAGAGACTCTTGTGAAATGATTTCAAACTAAAATCTGTCGTCAAGATTGCTATGAATTTAGATATTACCCATAATGTAAGGATTCTAAAAAATCCTGAAATAAAAATAGTTGCAGTAAATAAACAAACTATGGCTACTAAAGGATTTTCTATATTAGTAAAACCTAACTTTGAAAAAATTATAAATGTTAATTTGTTATCCCATAAATCATTTGGAGAAAGAAGAAAATTAATAAATGGGATGATGCTCGCTATTGATAATGTTTCAGCTAATCCACTGAATATCATAAGTAACGAACATAAGAAAAATTGCCTTCGTCTTTTTGCTTTTAAGGCTTTCCAAATACCTTTTAATAAACAAAAATTTGAGATTTCATTATTTTTCTTTGCCATACCAAAAACTTTATTTGAATAATATTGTCTTTATCAATAATCTATATTTAAACAATTAGAAAAAACGAAATGGATTATTAATTTTAGAATTTACCTTATAAAGGTTAATTCCGAAAGACTATATTAAAGTTAGTTTAAAAAATTGAATTCAACATTAGTTTGAATTCTTTAATAATTTGCTTATTTGAAGATTTTGATTTAACTTCTCTCATGATTTCAAGGCCATCAAACCATACTCTGGAATTAAAAGTCTTTTGCATAAATTTAATCATTTTAGTGACACCATCAATAGATTTGTCTTTTATGAGATATGGATAATCTTTACCAAGATAAAAAGTCGAGTCACCTTCATCTAAACCAACTATTACATTGGCGTTTAAAAATGCTGCGGTAAAACCTTTTAAAAAAGGTTTATATATATTATTGCCATTGATTTTTCTTGCAATATAATGTCCATTATAATTTTGAATTTCGTGAAACCAATTTTCCTCACTCATTTTCTTTGTGCTTATATAACAAGGATAAATTAATTCTTTAAGCTGATCAATATACAAACCATTTTTTTCTTCACCAAAATATCCAATTCTAAGATTTTTAAATTTTTTTTCTGTCTTAGTTAATCTAGGGTCTACATGATGAGTTATTAAATGGGTTAATTTATTTTTATACCTTTCTTGATAAAATTTAAACTGTTTTATTGATGAAGCTATAAGGCAATGACAATAATTTACTTGGAATAAGGTTTCTCTTGAGTCTATATAGTCAAGACATAAAGTATTGCCTTGGGAAATTAATTCTTCAAACTCTTTTGAAGATGCATCTATTAGAAAGGATTTATTAAGAATACATACTGATTCTTTAATATTTTTTATGAAACTTTCATCAATAATTTCAGTATTAAGTCCGCCTTCTTCATTAAGTATTTTTTGCAGTTGAAAAGCTCTCATTATAGTTGAGGCATTATTTTTTCTTCGAGAACGATATATAAAAATAACTTTTCTATTTTTTGAATTGTTATTTTTTTTTATTAATTTATCTTTTTTGAAATCAAAAGTATCAAAAATACTTTTTGATTTTATTCTGAATATATAGTAATTAAGAAGATTGATATTCTTGTAAATAAAAAATTTTCTAAATATAAAAAATAATTTTTTAACTATTAAAAAAAATTTTTTCATAAATAATCATTTTCAATAAAAAGCTTTCTGAATTCTTTAAAACTCATAAGATTTAAATTTATTTTTTTATTTTTTTTGAAAGATTCAAACTCATAAAAGTGATTATTTTTAGGTATCGCCTCCCCTATTGGGACATTTTTTGAGAGTATCCCGATACCCCAGTCAGTATCAATACAACATGTTTGAAGTTTTTTATCAAATCTTTTTTTCAGAAAGGCTTTCCATACTGTGCCATTCCATATTTCTCTTGCAGGAGAAGAATAGTATGAATAATTTTCTCTTGCATGCCATTCAGAAGGAGGGTTACAATCATGCAAAACAATGAAGCCATCGCTTTTAATAAATTTAAGAGCATTGCTTATATCTTTTTCAACTTGTTCTGCTAAATGCAAACCATCAATAAATATAACGTCAAATCTTATGTCTTTTTGAAGGATTTTGCCTGAACTAAGATTTTTAAAAAAGGCATCGCT